>Ga0307928_10003059_pt1 | contig 12789 bp, 15 predicted proteins | sample AceLakmetagen232_FD_201815 | JGI IMG/M metagenome (GOLD analysis project Ga0307928, IMG submission 201815) | Saline water microbial communities from Ace Lake, Antarctica - #232 | ecosystem: Environmental > Aquatic > Non-marine Saline and Alkaline > Saline | place: Antarctica: Ace Lake... | reverse complement strand
GAATTAACAAAAGCTTATGCTGATTGTTATGGAATTGAATACATTATTGTAAGACCATCAACTGTTTACGGTCCATTGTTTGATGAAACATCTCGGCTCATTAACAACTGGCTTACTGCCGCATTCAAAGATGAGCCACTTAACTTATATGGAACTGATTCAAAAACATTAGACTTTACTTACATTGATGATTTTGTGGAAGGGATTATGCTTGCAATAAAAGGCAACTGGAATAAAGAATACAACATTAGTGGAAGTTCAGAAACAAATCTATATGATTTAGCATATTATATCATCCAAGAAACAGCATCAGAATCAAAAATAAAATTACTAATAGAAGAAATATCACAGCCCCAACATGTGTCAGTAGATATATCTGAAATTGAAAAAATAGGATATGCTCCTAAGACAGATATTTACAAAGGTGTTAAAAAAATGATTGAGTTTTATCGAAAGAACCCAACAGCCTGGAAAAACTATGAAGATAAAGGAGCAAAGTATTATGGAAAATAGAATAACAATTCACTTAGCAACAAAAGATAGACACACAGAGCTAGCACTTGTTCTCCAAAGTCTTAGAACTCAAACAAATCAAAATTGGGACTTGATTATTATTGATGACGCTTCTGGAACTCCAGTTACAAATGCTTATTTTTTAAATTCAATTATGAATAGAATGAAATTAGAGAACCATAAAATCAAATTAATAAGAACTGGAACATCATTTGGATGCTGTTTTGCAAGAAACAAATGTATTGAAGAAGATGATTTTGGGAACCCTCTTACATTAAGACTTGATGATGACATTTTAATTGAACCAGATTATATTGATAAACTTTTGGAAGTTATTGATGCTGGATATGATATGGCGTCTGGAGTTATTCCTCATGTTAATATACCTGAAGTAAAAAGAGAAATAAAATTTGTTGGAGATGTAATTAATAAACATACATTTGATAAAGAAGGAAATATTATTCTCCAAGCTGATGATTGTGGATTTTGTTATCTTGAAGATACAATAATTCCCACACATCAATTCAGAACAAATTGTTTATATAAATCTGAAATAAATTCCAAAGTAAAGTATCCAGATAACTTAACTACAGTAGCTTTCCGAGAAGAAGGGTTCTTTTCTTTTAGCGCATTGATTGAAGGCTACAAAATTGGAGTAAATACATCTGCAGTTTGTTATCATTTTGCAACACCTAGTGGTGGAAATAGAAGACAAGATTATTTAGAGTGTGTAAAGATTGATAATGAAACATTTCTCAAATGGTGTACAGCAAAATTTAAACAACATGGAGACTTTTTGAAATGAGTTATGATATATTTGTAGATTCTTCTATATATAATTTTGGTAGTAGACATAGAAAAATTATAGAAGAAGAACTTAATAAAGTTGAAAATCCTCAATGGGAAACTACAGAAAATTGTGATATTAAAATATTAGAAGATTTTGATATGCGACATTGTGAAGCATTAATTAAAGCAAGAGATAGAGCATGGAAAGAACAAGAATAAAACTCAACATAGTAGGAAGCATCTTAGGAACAAGTGGGTATGATAATCACACAAAAGGATTAGCTAATGCCTTATATAAAATCAATCCTGATATTAAATTAGATGTACCATTAGCTCAAGGTTGGGAACAAGTAGTTAATGATGCTGAACTTGTTATGATTAAAACAGAACCACGAACACCTGATGTAACAATTGCAATAATGACTCCACCAAATTGGCGAATAGCATTAGCAGATAATTGTAAGCACTTTGTGGGATATTGTGTTTGGGAAGGAGATAAGATTCCAAAGTATTGGATTGAATATTTAGAAGATGAAAGAGTAGAACAAATTTGGGTTCCATCTCAACATACAAAAGATGCTATTATGAATACAATTAGTAAAGATTATAAATTATTACACAAACGACCAGAAGAACATAATAAAGAACTATTTATGCTAAAGAAAATTAAAATAGTTCCACATGGGTATGACCCAGAAATTTTTAAACAAATTAATACTCTACACACTCAAGATAAATCAACATTTAATAAACCATTTTGCTTTATATGCAACAAAGGTTGGAGAGGAGGAATGGAAGACCGAGGTGGAGTTCAATATGTTCTTAAAGCATTTGCTAATGAATTTAAGAAAGATGAGAATGTGGAATTAACTTTAAAACTTAACCCAGCATACATTAATCCTCAGATTGTTACTCAAAAGATAAATGAATTAGAGCTTCCAAAAGATGCAGCTAAGATAAGAATCGCTTGTGCTAATATGAGTCAACAAGAAATCTGTAAACTTTATAATGAGAGTGATGTCTGTGTGTGCGCAACACGAGCAGAGGCATTCGATTTGGGAACAGCAGAAGCAATGGCTTGTGGTCTTCCAATCATTACAACAAACTATGGTGGACAGATTGAACACATGGATGAAACTTGTGCAGGATTTGTGAGTTATGAATTAGCAGATGTTAAAGGTGACCTATTATATGAAGGAGTAAAACAGGCTATACCAAATGTCCAGAAACTCCAAGAACTTATGAGAGCATCCTTCTCTCAAAGGGATATTACGGCCGTAAAAGGAGAGCAAGCTAAAGAGTTTATATCTCGATTTACATGGGAAAATTCTGCAGTTACTGCAAATAGTTTCTTAAAAGAATTAAAATAATAGCAGAGGATGGATTTGAACCACCAATCTTCAGAGCATGAGTCTGACGGGATAACCGGATTACCCTACCCTGCTAGAAATCAAAAAATAAAAAAAATAAATTTGTTTGTTGTTAGAAAAATTAAGCTACTTCAACTTCAGTATCTTCGTCTTCTTCAAAGATAACAGTTACATCGTAAGTTTCCTTTTCTGATGCTTCGCCGTCTTCGTCGAATCTTAACTTGATACTAAAATCAACAGTTGTAACTTCATCGTTGTATGAAACTGTGTAGTCATCATAAACTCTACTGACTTCAATCTCATCAAAGTCATAAGTTCCTACGACATCTACAGCGTTGCCAGCTTCGTCTTCTTCGTCTTCAACTGCTTGCATAAATGCATCGACAGCTAGACTCAACATATCTGGTGCTGGTAATTCTACTTCTACCAACTTTTCAACGGTGACGTTAACAATCTTAGTAACTTCAACTTCCTTAATAGTTTCTACATCTTCACCTATCAATACTGCGCCGAGTGCGAACCCAACTAATAATGAAAGTATGACGAATACGACTATAATTCCGCCTGTGTTTTTTTCCATTTTTAACCTCCGTTTAATTTAGATTATACTATCTTAAACTAATAATATCCATTACTTAATATATATAAATTTATTGGTTTATTTATTTTCCCAATAATTCTTTAAAAAGTAAATGATTGGTCCTGCAATCCATGCATACTGTGCTGGTACACCAGAAAGCACTGCGACGGCAAAAGGAATAAGTAACACTGCAGAATTCTTTACAGTCTTCCAAGCTCCAATCCACTTACTATATTTTATTTTTTTGTTCATTTTAAATATAAAATTTATAATCTATTTCTAATTATTTTGTATTTGACACCAACATCATTAGTACTATTAGAATTACTCTGAATTATTAAAGAGCCTGGACTTCTTAATGACATCGTTGTATCTAAATCAAAATAATTTAATTGATTTGAATTTATTTGTGACGATTCAAACAAACTTACTGATTCAGATGGTGCACTAAAATCAAATGCATTTGAAGATATAATAATATTAGTATGAGCACTACTTCCTGCATTAATTGTATTTGCATTAGAAGATAATGTACCAGTAAGAGTTTTATGTTCAACTTGATAATTTCCAATCTTACCAGAATTAGTATTAGCTACATCAATAATTAATGATATTCCATCTAATGACCCTAATTGGTCAGCAGAAAATGTTATAACAACACTTTCTGCTAAAGTGTTTCCAGAAGTCATTAAAAAATGTCCTGAACCTATTAAACTATCATTTAATGTTTCTCCATAATATTGTGTACTAGTTCCACTTATAAAACTTCCTGTAACAAGATTATTATCAGTAGAAATAGAATTCAATCTATCCATAATAGGATTAATCCCACTAGTACCATCAATACTTCCAGCCATTGCTCCAGCTGTCCATTGTACTCCGCTAGCATATCTACTAAACAATTCTGCCATCTTATATTATTAAATAAACAAACTTTATAAATTTATTGGATTTCATCTTAAATTGCAAATAGTATAGTTTGCTGAACTTGTAATTCTTGCTCACCAGTAAACACCAAAGAGCCGGTCAATACTTCTCTATTTAGCATCACACTACCAGCTGTAAACGTGCCAAACTCTTTCATAGTCAATCCTGAAATATCATTTGGCGACCAATTAGCAATCATAGTAACTTGTTCTGTTGTTGTTAAATCATTTGTATCAACTTGATTTCTATCAAACTCACTTACTAAAGCTGTATTACCACTAGCAAATGCTGTACTACCAGCACCAGCTGCAATATAATGATTCATAGTATATGACCCTGCAAGAGCAGCTGCACAAATTGACAATCCACCTGTAACGATTCCCATTTTATGTTACTTCCATCTTTAATTTAGTTTTACCATTTCTAATATCTCCTTGGTCCCAATGTAATTTTGTATGTTCGCTATTTGTTAATTCTTTTCTATTTTCAGGTCTATTATCATAATGGTTTCCGTTAATATGATGAATAACAATCATATCTTTTTTTAATTCAGGATTCTTTTTCCAAAATATATTATGTGACTCACTCATTTTTTGTTTAGTGTTGTCATTCCTAATTTTTCCTGCCCAATATTTAGTTGGATTGTTTATTTTTGCCTTTTTTAAATTTTCTTTATGCTTATCTGTAAATTTATATTCTTTCAATTTGGCAATACAATTTTCTTTATACTCTGGATTAGTCCAAAGGTGCTTAACGCTTTCACTAATCTTTCTTTTTGTTTCTTCTGTATGCTTCATATTATATTATATATTATTATATATTACTATCTTTATAAATTTAATTATCATCCTGAAATTACCTCACTACCAGCTCTCATATCTCCCAAAAGTGATGAACTACTATTAAAAATATTATGCCCCGGAACATGAAAATAAAATGCTGAGCCAATGCTTCTACTTATTGCATCATAACTTTGACTAACTACAATACTTCCAGTTGCTAATTCTACATTTGTTATTGATGTATCGACCTCACTACCTTCAATAGCTCTTAATCTCATCTCTTGGTCTCTCATATAATCAATAAAATCTCTAATTTTTTTATTCAAAGTAACAGTTAATACTTGATTAGACAAATTATTTGTTGAATTAAAAATATATTTTGCATTCAATATCATATATGTTTGGTTACTAATCCCATGAAATGGTACATTAACAATAGCAGTATTTCCTGGAGTAATATCTACAACACCATACACTGAAACATTTCCTTGAACTTTTGGGTCTTTGTTTTCTGCAAGAAATGAAGTAGCTTTTAATGATGTTTCATCTTGAGTCTTAATATTCCTATCAATAACTATTTTATCTTTTTGTCCATATGTAGCAATACTTGTTGAATCAGATTTGATACTAATTAAAGGACTACTCCTTTGGTAATCAACAATAATAGAACTTCCAGTCCATCCTAAATTATTTCCACCAGTTGTTCCACTTGTTAGTATAACACTTCGAGCATTATAATTTACTAAAAATTGAATATTTTCATTTTCTGGGTCTCCAACTCCATCAATTCCTCCTGGTTGAATTGGTACATTAGTACTTGCACTTCCAATAACTGAAACATTATGAGGACTATCATCCATAACATAAACACTTCCGGCTTGTGCTGAAAAGGTTTGTCTGACTCCAGTTAATTGTCTATCACCATATACTGTAACCTTATTTGAAATATCACTATCAGATTGTTTAAAAGTTGCATCAGTAATATTAGTATTATCAAAAGTAATTCCAGATGCAATACTATCTTGTTGTACAAAATTTAAATCTTTATCAGTATCAACATAAAAATAAAATCCTGAAATATCTCCTAATTGTTTTATAGCATCAAATACAGACATATTATTAAATGTTATTTTATCAACTGTTGTTGAAGTTGGATTAACATTATTTGTGGTAATCCCAGAACCATTTGTATTTTGAATCATTAAAGATTTAATAATTTCACTAGCTTCTTGGTTTGTAAAAATTCTAGGAGCAACAATAATGTCTTGAAGAATAGCACCATAATCTCGACCTGTTAAAACAATTCGTTCTTTTTGAGGTTTACCTATAAATTGTATATCTTCAATAATTCCCAAAAACAGTTTAGTTGTAGCTGTTGCATCTTTGTCTGCCCAAATCTCAACATCTTCATTTAAAGTAAAGGTGGTATCGTATTGACCATTTTTATTATTAAGTGTAACAATAAAATTACTTGTTGCATTATATGTATTCATACTTTCATTTAATTGAATCTGAATTGCATCAGTATATTCTACATTATTTATCTCAAGTTTTGTATTTATTACCATCTTAGTTTAACCTTATCACTTTATTCATTTTATCTGCAAATGCATCTGCCATATTGTCAGGGTCTGTTCCATAAATGTCTCCTTGAATAATAAGAGTAAGTCCACCTTCACCTAATTGTCCTGGAGATTGAGTAGCAATAAGTGTATCTTTCGGACTTGTTTTTATTACTTCTCCATTTGGTCTTAAAATAGCATCACCAACAGATGTCTCTTTTCCAAAAACTCTTCGTCCAACATCAAATACACTTTTTATACCTTCGTATGCTTGATATAATACTGAATTTTTTACAACTCTACTACCTATACTTGGTTTTTCTTCAACCCCAGTATATGCTTGATTAGCATTTTTATATGCAGATGCTAACTCATTAGTTTTTTTGATTAATTCATCTATTGATTCTTTTTCTAAATCATATGCTTCTTGTTTAAGAACTTGCCCACTATCAAATGCAGATAACAAATTAGAATTTGCATCTTGAACTTGTTCAATACTATCTCTTATATCATCTTGTTTATATCGTTCTTCAACAATTTTGCCAATTTTGTCATTTTGGCCACTTATAAATTTCTCTACATTAGTAGCTTCTAATTCACCAATTGTTTCTAAATTAATTTCATTTTGTGCTTGCTGAATTTCTCTTTCATTAGAAAATTTATCGTTCTCTAATCTTAAAACATTTAACTTTTCTTTTTCTTTATCTAATTGGCTAATAACATCTCCACGCATGATTGCTTCCAGCTCTAATTGTTTAACTATTTTTCCTTGCTTATCTATTTCAGTAACAACATTTCCACGTTTAATTGCTTCTAATTCTAATTGTCTAATTGTTTCTTGCCGGTTTGCAATAGAATATGAAAATTCATTATTCTGTAATTGTAATAATTTAAGTTTATCTCCTTCTTTAGATAATTGCTCAGAAACATCTTCACCTTTAACTTCTCTTATCTCTAACTTTCTAACAATTTCTGATTGGTCTGGAATTGTTTTATTAAATTTATCAGCTTCTAAATTTAAAATTTGTAAAGCTTTTCGTTCTGTATCTATTTGGCTGACCACATCACCACGAACATTATCTTCTAAACTTAAAATTTCTAATTTTTTTCTTTCTTCATCTAATTTGCTAACCTCATCTCCTTTTTGTAATTCTTTAAGTTCTAATTGTCTAATAACTTCTTTTTGTTTGGCTATTTCTAAATTAGACCCTCTTTCTCCTTCGAATGTTATATCTTTTAAATTTAATAATTGGTCTATTAAATCTGCTGCTGCATCATTTGATGTTTGTAAATCTGCAGCTAAATCTCTTTCTGCATCTGATAATGCTAAAGATGCTTCTGCTGCTTCATCATATGCTCCTACAATACCCATTACACTATCTATGTGTTCTTTTAATGCTTCTTCTGCATCATTTATACCAGCAGCTTCATCATATAATTCTAAAAGGAATTCACCAATTTTACTTTTAGCATTTTCATAAGTAGCAGTTAATCTTTCTATTTTTTCGGTATGTGTCTCTTGCAAAAATATATTAGCTTGAACTAAACCCTCACTTTCTCGTAAAATAGCATTTACTAATGCTTCTTTCTTTTCTAAGTCTGTTAATTTTTCTACAGTTGAACCTATCTCTTTTGCATAATCAGCATATGCATCATCTAAATTTAAAATAATACCTAAATTATCCAAAATAAGTCTAGACTGACGACCAATACCTATTGCTAAATCATTAAATGCCTCACTAGCTGTTCTACCAAAGACTTTCGACCTTGCAGTTGCAACCTCTAATAATGCTGGTATTTGATTTTTACTTATACCTAACGCTAATGCAGAATTAGCATTTTTAACTAATTCAAAATCAGAAATCATCCCTTTACTAGCCTTACGCATATCTCCTAACATGGTATCTGCAACATCACCCATTTTAAGATTAAATTGTTGCATTGCTTGCTCTGATTTTAAAGCGGCTGATACAGATATTTTTGCAAATGATACAACAGCAGTAGCTACCGCTATATAACCTAATCCAGTAGAATGTAAAAACTTACCAAGTTTCTTAAACGAACTTTCTTGTTTTTTTATTCCTTTATCTAATTGTTTAAATTCTTTTGAATAATTATCTACAGCTCGAATTAAAATTGATACTGTTGTTCCACCTGCTATTCCTCCTAAAAATCCTGCCATTATCTTTTTCGTTTACGCTTTTTTGCCAATCTATTTTCAGCTTTTATTCTCTTATTTATTTTTGCCACAACTTCTTGACGTTCCCACAAAGTTAATTTTTTAACTGTTTTAATTGACCAATGATATTCTTTACAAATATCTAAGGTTGTACTAAATCGTTTTTGTCGTTCTCTTGCGGCATCTGAAAATCCTGAGTGGCTTCGTTTAATTCCATATATACTTTAAAAAGATTTGAACCATCTTTCATATTAAGGTCATTAATTTCATCATCAGTCATTTTAGTAGCTAATTGAAGCATTACATGTTGATAACTTTTTCCTTCTCTTGCTTTTCTTGTGTCATCAGAAAAAACATCAATCCATTTAAGTTCGCTTACTACGATTTTCTTTCCACTAGTTAGTGTAACTTCCTTTGTTTCCATTCGTTTATCCTCCTGTTTAATTATACTTCTTAAAAAATAAAGAAGAAAAAATAAAATTTTTATTTACCAACCATTATAATTAACAATACCATCTTCAACAGTTGCTGTAACTGTTTTGGGAATAATTGTTAGTGATTGGTCGTGTGTACCTTCGACTGGTGACGGTGTTTCCATATCAGACATTTTACATCCACTCATTATAACAAAAATACTTCCTGCTGCTCCAATAGACTCAATCATCATATTGAATACGCTACCACCAATAAAATATTGGTCGTAAAGTGTTTTTGCATTAGTTGAATCCATTTTAACTGTTGCTGTTACTTCATAATCTCTATTAATAGGTAACGATTCTGCAATAACTCGACTTCCATTAATATAATGGCCGCCTTCTAAATTATTGTTAACATTAAAAGTAAATTCTGTTGCATTTGTAAGTGCTGTTCCTGATGGAAGATGTAATAGTGCATTACTATACATATATGGTCTTGTTGTTGTTGGCGTTACTGCTGTCACTGTTCCAGACGAAAACGTATCAGATTGCGCCAGATAATCAACTTCACAACTTACAGGTTCTCCTTGAGTCCATGTAGTTGCCAATGAATTAACAACACATCCATTAAAAGTTCTGATAAAATTACTTCCTGCAGTACCATTGTTCTTACTGTCTTCCAAAGTAAAACTACTCAAAGATTGTCCTTTAATGCTATAAATTGTATCATCATTGTTTGTTTCAGTAAAGCAATGTGAACCAGCTGTTGCTGTTTCTCCAACACTACCGATAGCCATTCCTAAAAACTTCCAATCTTGTGGATAGTAACTAAATGTTCCTGTGTAATCTAAATTACCATCTTCAAATGTATCAACATTTCTATTTGTAGAACCTTGATATCTTATTTGAATAACATTTGTATTCTCGTCAGGTGTATGGTCTTGTACCATTCCTATCCATTGTCGTGTACCACTACCTGTTCCATACGTTCCACTTTCATATGTAAACACAAGTTGGTTTTGGTCACTTATATATTTACTCATCTCATATACCTCCTTTTAAACACATAAAAATAAATATGTAAATTCCCCCACTTTAGATTGAATATTTTCTTCTGAAACATTAACAGAATTATCTAAACTAAAATCATGTAAATTAGCATTAGTTAAATCATCACCACTTAATTGATTTGTCCTTAAGTGGTCATAAATTGCATCAAACAATGTATCTCTTTCTTTAACATTTCTAGCCCACACTCTTATCTCAATTCCCAAACGTAACACCGTTCCTTGACTGCCCATACCTAATTTTCCTTCTTGTCGAGAACCGGTATCAGTAATAGTAATAACTGGATACTTAACTGGTTTAGAAGGATAGCTAGTTAGAATAAATTTATCATTTCCTGACCGCACAATCGGGTCATCAAGGGTATCACGTAAGCTATCTCTAAGTAGAATAATTACATCTGTTGTGAATGTTGAACTGTTTACACTTAATACTGTCATTGTTTCCTCGCTTGGATTTTAAAATACTCGCTTGTATCTTATAATAATTAATTAAAGAATCTTTTTAAACAATTAGAATTAACTTATATAACCCCTAATTTAATTTCTTTCTCAATAATTTCTTTGACCTTGTTCATATTACGAGCTTTAGTATTTCCAAAATGCCGTCTTGCTTGTATTCTGGAAGTTCCTTTTTCCATCATCACTGCAATATTTTGAGTAGTTTGATTAGAATTTGGATATGTTTCTAATTTGGGAGCCACAACTCCTTTGGCGTTTCCTGTTTTTTTAAATTCAATACTCTTAGCAAATTGGCCTGTAGTAACACTTTTTGGTTCAGCTCTACGACCTGCAATACTTTCTTTAACTTCTTCTTCAATAAATCCACCAGCTTTTATTACACCTAAATCTGCACTACTTTCAATTTCTTTTTTGGAAAGTCTTAATCGTCGTATAACTTCACCAACTCCAAGCATTTGAATACTAATTGATTGGCCAGTTCTACCTGTAACATTTACCATTAATTATAATCCTCTGATACTTGAATCTTTAAACTGTGGTCATCTGGTAAACTCATAAGACTTCCTGTTCCCCAATTAACTTCAAATTCACCCCAATATGTTCCCACAGAACCTGTATCTAATGCGTCCCAATTATAAGAACATTGACCAGCAGTTGAATCTGTAATTGTACAAAGTCCAGACCTATATGTTGCATATGTTGATAAATCGCCTATGTTAAAATATATTGTCGAAGCTGTTAAATCAACCGGTGAACCATTATTGTATTGCAAAGTTACATTCAATGCTGGTTTTGTATCAAATCTTTTTACTTTAAATATATCCATAATTATTACCTCCTTATAATGAAATTGTTTTTAGTTGTTTTTAATATCATATCAGGATTTGAACTTCTAATTATTATTTTTGAAGAATCTGCTTCTGCTTTTTCACTTGGGGATGGAGATGCTGATGTACTACTTGACGGCGAACTACTACTAGATGGACTAACACTTAACGATGTCGATGAACTTGGTGATACACTGCTGGAAACACTACTTGACATACTAGAAGATTCTGAACTACTAGGACTAAGTGATGAAGATTCAGAACTGGAAGGGCTTAGACTTAAAGATGTAGAACTACTAGGGCTTACACTTAGGCTTACTGAACTAGAAGGAGATGATGATAAGCTAGTTGAACTTGATGGACTTATAGATAAACTTACACTTGATGAAACACTACTACTTGGAGAAACACTAGCAGATGCTGATGACGAAGGGCTTGTTGAAGCAGATGCACTAGACGATTCTGAACTACTTGGACTTGTTGATGGCGATTCAGATGATGACGGTGATATAGATGAACTAGGAGAAACTGAAGCACTAGTAGAACTAGACGGCGATAAACTTACACTTTCTGAACTTGAAGGGCTTATACTTGAACTAGGTGATGATGATGATGACTCTGAACTTGATGGACTTAGAGAAGCTGATGGGCTTACTGATGCAGATTCACTACCAGCAGATTCACTAAGAGAAGCACTAGCAGAAGAACTCGGGCTTGTAGAAGATGAAGGGCTTACAGAAGAAGATGGACTTTGTGATGATGAAGCACTAGATGAAGGACTAGTTGAAGAACTCGCAGAAGAACTAGGTGATATGCTACTTGATGGACTTTGAGATGCTGAAGAACTTGAACTAGGAGATACACTTGCACTACTAGAACTTGAAGGACTTGTACTACTGCTAGGACTTTGGGAAAGACTACTAGAACTTGAAGGTGAAGTACTTGAACTTGCTGAACTACTTGGACTAGCAGAAGCACTACTAGAACTTGATGGTGATTGTGATGATGAACTACTTGATGAAGGTGAAACACTACTACTAGGAGATTGAGATGCACTACTTGAACTAGATGGACTAGTAGAGCTTGATGCACTACTTGAAGGTGATAGTGATGGAGAACTACTAGAAGATGGGCTTGCTGAAGCACTACTAGAAGATGAAGGAGAAGTGCTACTAGACGGACTTACAGACGCTGATGCACTACCTGTGGTTATAGCCCAATAATCTATTCCTAATGTTTGTTCTACTTCACTTTGACTTGAACTTGCAGAACTGGAGGGAGAAGTAGAAGCTGACGCACTTGATGATGGGCTTAAACT
>Ga0307928_10003056_pt1 | contig 12792 bp, 16 predicted proteins | sample AceLakmetagen232_FD_201815 | JGI IMG/M metagenome (GOLD analysis project Ga0307928, IMG submission 201815) | Saline water microbial communities from Ace Lake, Antarctica - #232 | ecosystem: Environmental > Aquatic > Non-marine Saline and Alkaline > Saline | place: Antarctica: Ace Lake... | reverse complement strand
GCCAGAAGCCTCTATAGCATAACCGAAGAAGGTGCCACTGTCTGAAGCATCGCTGCTTCCGTCGAAGTAGACTGCTGCGCCTGCAGCGAATGTCTTGCCCGATGCCAGGTCGATCTCGAACTGGCCGACAACTGCCAGCGTTCCGAGTATGCCAGCAGCGATTGCTTCTGTGCAAACGCCGATGATGCCGCCGACAGCGACAATGTCACCAACGGCGATAGCGCCGACAGGTGTGTGATTGATTACGTCTGCTATCTTGTCGTACTTTGCGCCCATGACTTTTCTCCTGCTTCCTGATTGTTATTGCGGGGTGTGAATTCTTGCCAGTGTTGATCAGGGCGGCAGATCGTTATCTGCCGCCCTGTTGTTCTCTATACTCCTGTCGAGTACACAGCCGCGCGCCACTCAGCGAAGTCTGTACCATAGTCATAGTAGCAGCGCATCTGTATGCCTAGCGTGTTGAAGTCTGCGTCTGCTGTTTCGACGAACGGTTCCTCGCGGCCGTTCAGGAAGCTAGCTTCCATCAGAGGAACGCCCAGGGGATTTCCTACCATGAGCCAAGGAGCTGCGCTGAGATAGCGAGACTTCACAGGCTCAAATACTCCAGCGTATATGTTAGAGCCAGGCGTCTTGCTAGTGCCGCCGATCATGTTCTGGCTAATGAATAGCTCGCGGGCAGGTGCACTCGCTGTGCTGCCAGAGAGTATCATTGACGCTTCCGTTCCGAGTGGGTTGCCATCATTATCTGACAACGCATCGAACAGCGTTTCAGCTGCTGTCATCGTTGCTGAAGTCAAGGCGCCAGTAGTCGTGTTTGCATGACCGCCTGTGAAGGCTGCAGCCACGGCTGCTTCAAACGTCGCCCAGAAGTCAGTGTTGAATGTGCGGGCTGCAGCGAAGCCAAGCCGTCGCGGAAGGTCAGACAGAACGCCCAGATCGTCGTTGATGATATCCTTACGGGTAACCGCAAGCATCAGAGCCTTGGTGTCTGCCTGTACAGTGCGGGTGTCGTCGCTGATATTCCCGTGCTCGATCTCGCCACCATTGCCGAGTTCTTTGAGCAGGTTCGCTAGAACTAAACGCACGCCTGTATTAGCCTTGAAGTCGACCACCGGGCGTGAAACAGAGACTTTGCGCCAGGCTTCCTCAACTGTGCCATAACCTTCAAGGATGAACTTGTTAGCTGTAGCCGCGATCACGTTCGCTATGTCAGCAGTCGAGAATGCCGCCTGCAAGAATTCGCGTGTTTCATGCCGCGTGAATTCAAGCGCCTTGCCTGATGCTGCCAGTCCTGCGCGAATCAAGTCAGTGAAGCTATGCAGCTTCAGCTCTGCACCCTTCTGGCAGATCTCTGCGCTGAAGACCTTGTCTGCATTCTGCAGGCCTGCACGCATCGAAACTGCAGCAGCGAGAATTTCAGTCGTGACTTCTTTGCCTGCTGTGCCGACGATAGCAGGAGTCGCAGGACGTTCATTCCTTTTGATCTCTGCTGCGAGCTGGGCTTCCAGTACCAGCGTTCTTACTTCTGCTGGCGCCTGTCCCTTTTCGATGGCTGTTGCCATGATCTCTGGGTGATCCTTTGCGACCTCTCGGACGCCTGTGATACGGGTTTCTTCTGCTACTGCTCCCGCGCGGATTTCTTCAGCAGTCTTCTCTGCAGGTTCTTTGGTCTTCATGGGCGGTTCCTTCTTTCTTGCTTGTTCAGCCGCTATCTTCGCTGACGTTCTATCGCCAGCGCCGAGCGGCAGGATTGAGATTTCTTTCAGGATTGATTGTGCCACGAGTGTGAACGGGCCTGTCAGTTCCTTTCCATTTGCTGTGACTGTTGCACCTTCTGCAACGTCGCTAGTTTGTAGTGGATCTAGTCCGACGCTTGCCTGGAATGCGAAGCCGTTGCCTGATAGCTCCGTGACCTTTTCTACTGTGCTAGTGGATGCCATTATCTGGCCTGTCATCGAAAGAGTTTTCTTATCGTTCAGCACCTTGCTTGTCTGGCCGAGAATGTCGTCAATGCCATCGCGCCCATGCGCAAAGAGTATCGGCACTAAATCGCTGGCCTGCAATCCTTCAAGGTCAATCACTACTGGCCCGTAATAGCTGACTGACATGATGCCGCCGTCGTATGCTTCGATATCTACTGCCGGCAACTTAGGCGCTTCGCCTTCTGCGGGTGCAGCAGCAGCGACTATCTTGCAGGTTCCAATGGCGATTAGCGGATCTTTCATTTCGGCTCTCCAGGTTTTGTTTGTGGTGGTTCGTCAGGTTCGTCTGGCAAAGGTTGCCCTGCATCCATTGTGGGCATAGGCGCTGCTGGAAGGTTTGCATTCACTCGCGCTTCGTTCCACTTGACTTCCATAGTGATCTGTTCATCTATCCACTGGGTAGATTCGCGCTTCCAGTCTGCGCCATGCTTTGCCCAATACCGCGAGCGCGTCAGCGTGCCGTTGTTCAAGCGACTGTTGTCTGCGTCTGCTTCCTTCTTAGGGTCAACGTGGCCGCGTCCTGAGAAATGCCATTCGTGGTTTGCCAGTGCCTCCAGTTCTGCCTCTGGCACTGAAGCCACAATCCTGTACTCTGCGAGCCAGGCTGCATAGATTCTATCAAGAACGTCAGCAGTCAGTTCAGCGCGTTCTACTGCGATAGACAGATCATACGTCTGATGGTCGAGTCGCCCTGAAGCATAGTTGTATGAGGATGAATCAGCCGCACCTATGTTGTACGGCATTGAAATGCAGCGCCCTGCTTCGTTGATGATCTCGCGCTTGAACATAGCGTATGTGGTTGCTGGTTGTTCAGGCTTGAACTGTGACAGCTTCCAGCCTTCAGGTAGCGATACAATCGTATTGCGCACAGCTTCTATCATTGTCAGTGGGTCAGAGAGTTCAGCAGAGTCTCCGCTTGCTAGCAGGTCTGTCTGCATGACTCCTGATATCTCTGCTGCTCGCGCTGCACAATTCAGTACAGCCTTTGTGAACAAGCGCAGTTCTCCGAACGTAGCAAGCGCAGGCAGTAGTTCTGAAACACCGCGCACCTGTCCAGGCCTGACTACAGCAAAGTAGTGCAACATATATTCTGCTGGTATCCAGCTGCCGGCAAGACCGTTGATGAATCTGCGATAGTCGCCAGGCGCATTCTTCAGCAGTCGATAGTCTGTCGGGTTCCTGGCGTCGTCAAAGCGAATGCCATCTATCTCGTTAGATTTCATGGAGCTATTCCACGACTCGATCATGTCGCATTCGATCACGCGAACATCTAGCTTGACTCTGTTCGGGATTAGCTTATTCGTGCCGAACATAGCGAACACTTCGCCGTCAACGCACTTCGCCCGCCGCATAGTTCGCACCTTCGCCCACAGATTCGTAGCCCGCGCCCAGGCTGCAAAATCGCTCTCTACCTTCTCTGCAGTCTTTGAGTCGCCGAGCTGTAGCTGTACCTCTGGCCCGATTGTGTCGCTGCTTAACGTGTCGACCATTCCATCAGCATAGGAGTTGTTGGCTACTTCGTAACGTGCCCGATTGCGGATGACCTTGCGCACTGTCGGAGAGTTCGCGTCAGCAGCAGACAGAGAGTCAACATACTTCCACAGGTTCTCGTTCTCGTCTGTGCTCCTGGCATTGTCGTAGCTTGCAGTCACTCGACGATGGGAAGACTTGTCAATATCGAAGGTAGACCTGCGAGCGACTACTGCTGCGCTTGCAGACTTGCGCGGCTTCGTAGTTTTCTTTTTCGGTGCCATGTAGATCAATGCTCCGGCGGCTTCATTGGCTTTATGCGAAAGCCAAACCCTGATGCTGACTTGCGAGCTGTGCGCCTGTCGAGCGCGTCAAGGTCTGCAGGCGTCAGGTTAGTCTGACTCACGCCATCGCCGGTAACTGATTTCGGTTGGCTGAGTAGTTCCTCTGCCTTGTCGTCAATGTCGTCAGGTGTGATTGCCATCAGCAGCCTCTGCTATGTAATACGCGCTTCATGTCTGGAGACTATTATCAAGGCGCAGCAGAGCGTGTGTCAATAGGCGATAGGGCGTGCGAGTTACGCATACGTAACAAACACGCAAGGGAGAATGGGGCGGGCCTTTCACCCGCCTGGGACTAGTCCTGGGACTTTTCTGCCAGCACGATATCGTCAACGTGCAAACATTCGCTCGCTGTTGCAGTGTAGACTGGCGCGCCAGTCAGCGCCACATTCAGGTTGCACCTGTCTGATTCTGGGGTAGTGCTGACAACTATCCCACCGATAGGATTCTGGCAGGCGTCTTTGCCTACCATCCTGTCCCCGACCTTGGCTTCTCTTCCGTTTGCGTAGTGCATACTACTTTCCCTTCTGGCCTGTTGGCCTGTTCACTGTTGTCTCTATGCCTTGTCGTCAATGTCGCACTCATTCCAAAGGTGGTCTGGGTTGAACTGCTCGCGGGCCTGCTTGACAAACCACGGGCGCAAGATCCAGACTGCTAACATTCTCTTCCACCACGGCAGTTCGTACAGCCACCACTTGAGATTAAAGCGATGGTTGATTCTGGCTTCTGCTGAAGCGCAGAGTTCTGCTGTTGCTATGCGCGCGCGCTCTGTAGTGCCTCTGTCAATCAGTTCGTTTATTGCGTTGCTATCGCTCATGACTCTCCTTGTTCTGTGTTGTTATGCGCTGAATGTAGCAGGCTCGCATGGCTCTGCCTCGCTCTCGCCGGCAAGCCACAAGTCAAAGTCTTCAGCTGCTTTGTACTTGGCAGCTTTCAAGTTACTAACACAATTGACTATGAACCATTTTGCAGGTCTGCCTTTCGTGTTGTGCTCGCGCCTGTAGACTGTCCGGCATGGGCTGATCATGTAGGTAACATGGTGGGCTGCGAGATAGGTTCTCAGAACATAGAAACTTCGTCTGTGCCATTCAGGTAACTTCATTTCCATTCCCCTTCGCTGGCGAATCATACAAAGGCGCTGCTAGCTTGTGCTCACTGCGCTGCATGTATGTTCTGCTGTTATCGTTGATGTAAGGATCAAACACGCTGCCAACGTCGATCAACGCTGCAGCACCGTCTGCATTCCACGCTTTCCTGATCCACACTTTCGCAGGCATTGAACAGGCGAACAGAAGTATTCTGTCTTTCTCTGCTGCCTTCTGAATCACATGTCCGATTGCTTCTCTGCGGTCCCAGCAGTCGTGGTCTGGAATTACGTAGTGGATGAACTTGCCAAGCCAAGGCGTCATCGCATACATACCTGCGTGCGAGATCAATACTATTTCGCGCTGTGAATACTGCAGCGCATTGAAGAATTCGCCGAGCCTTCCTGCCATGCTCGCTTTGTGCAGGATCATTGATGAACACCAACGCAGGTCAGGGTGTGATTCTACAAACTCTATTGTCGGGTGTGAGGCCCACCATTTGTCAGGCGTCAACATCGACGGCATAAGTCCGAGATGATAGTCAGGTGCTGAGTAGATCGCAGAGCGCAGCGCGTTTCCAAGGTCAGGCCGATAGGTGTGTTCCTCTGCTATCCCGCCAGTGCGCTGAAATACACAATTCCAATCGCCGTCGCTGTACCGCACGAATGCAAAGCGCCTGTTGCTGCGCAGGTCAGCAAGCATTCCGTCGAAGTCCCATGTATCTCTGTTGATCTGTGTCATGTCGATTTGCCTCCGTATCCGTATCTGATGAATGCTGCAAGTTCTAGTTCTGTTGCGCGTGCGATTGTAGCAGCGCTGCATGATGGGCGTGGTGTCTGTGAAGCGTTCAGCCTGCTTGCATTCCTGATCACTGCCCTATCATATTCTATGCCCATGATGTCTAGCACCTTGATCAAATCATCCATGAGATATTCAGTGTGCCCGGTAAAGTTGATTCCTGGTTGTGCGTACTGCGAGAATAGTTCTGTCACAAAGCCAGGCCGCTGCTCGCATACGTTCTGCAGGAATGAATCAAACGAGTCCGCCCAGCAGTCATTCAATGCAGCTAGCGGATGCCACACGTCACCTGGGCCTGTCCCGCCCCAGCGCTTGCTCGTCATGTCTGACGTGTATCGCCAATGTGATATGTACCACTCTATCGGGTTGCGCACAAAGCAGAACGTGAATACGTTGCGCTCGATGTCTTCTGGGAGTGGCCCCCAATGTTTCCTGTTCGTGAATGTGCTGTCATTCACCATCACCCGATCAAACGTCGCGTGCTTATGGAAGCAGCTACGGTCAAGCAGTTCCATGTCAGCGAGTACCTGCGTGATCCAATCACCACCTGTCTTGGGAATGTGCAGGAAGATCGCGCCGTTGATCAGCCGCATAGCCATCAGTTGCATCCTTCGTTGCTGAACAGCAGCGCGAGATCAAGAATGGCTTGCTCTGCTTCTGTTGACCTGTTCGCACTCGCATACTTTGCTGCGTAGCAGGCTCGCGCTTCGTGCGGCCTTTCTGCCCAGCGTTTGTTATAGCTGCCAAAGCGCAGTCCGTTTTGACTATCAGCAATGTGCGCCCACTCATGAACACAGACAGCCCAGAATTTCTCTGCTAGTTGTAGCTTGTCGAATGAAGGGTGATTGAATCCGCGGAGAGGGAAGACGACTCGGAGCCACCCCTGGCATTTGATCTCTCTGCCGTAGTCGCCTATCTTAACCCATCGCACAGTGCCGCTTGCCTCTCCAGATAGGCCGCGCTGTCCGTTGTTGATTTGAACAAGCACCTGCCCTGTCCTGCGCACCTTCGCTGCTTTAGCTGCAGTCTTCATGATCAACGCCATCAGCGTGTCTTCTACTTTCGTTCTGTTGTATAGCTTCATGCTGCGCCGCCTTCTGCGAGCTGGACAAGTCCTCTATCCTGCAACTGCTCTAGCGTGTAAGGGCCGACGCTCGTTCTGTACATGCCTCTGAACCACACAGTGTCGTAGCCATCTCTATCCTCACCAGTCCGACAGACCACCCACGTTCTTTTACCGTCACTGAATTTTGACCCTCTTGACATGTTGCTTCTCCACTTTCCCCAGCTAGGTTCATCCTTGCTGTCTGACTCTATTATAACATATTCACTTTCTTGATTTCCTGATTCAGAGTCAGATCAGCCGTTTCAGAAAATCCTGCGCTGCTCTGTCTAGTCAAGAAAAGTGAAGATAATCCTTTTTGGGAAAATCAGTCTTCTACCATGCAGCAGCGCTTGAACCGTTTGCCAGACCCGCAAGGGCATTTATGATTGCGCCCAATCTTGTGGAGCTTGCCCTGCCGGAACAGCGCCTGATTCCGTTGGCTCAATTCTGAATGTCAATAGGTTTCAAATACTTTGGGTCAATGCGTTTTCTCATTTCATCATAGTCGCCTATCTCGCCTGTTCTCGTATCCATGTTTCTCCTTCTGCCCTATTAGGCTTGTTCTGTCGTGACGCCAATTCCGATAGTGTCAGTGTGTGAACTGTCTAGCGATTCATGCACTGCGAGTTTCACTGTCAGACCTGCCTGCAGAAGTAGCACAGCCATACCGTCTGAGAAGATACGCCAGCCGTCAATGCCTTTCCCTGGATGGTATTGATACGACACAGGCGCGATAATTATCAGCGCTCGACTAGTGACCCTCGCCAGTTCCTTCATCCATGTCCACGGCTCTGCAACGTGCTCGATGACTTGCCCTGCAATCACCACGTCAAACGTCTTGTCTGCTGCGTCGATACGATACGGGTCAGACATGACCACGCGGCCAGGACCGATATCGAAGTTGCGCAGGTCTGCATAGTGATAGTCTGGCGCTGGCATTGCGTCACGCCACAGTGTGTTGCCTCTGCTTGGGCCAACTTCCAGCACGCTGTCAGCAGGCCTAAACTCTGGCAGTGCGTACTTGTTGAACATCAGTAGTGCGTTCTTGTGCATGTCACATTAACCAGGAAGTGTCGCCAAAGATACTTGCGGGCTCTTTGCCAAAATATGTCTTGACGGCAGCGATGACTCCAGGCGCATGGTCGCCATAGTCGTGCCCTGCCAATATGCCGTTCAAGAATACTTTGGGTTCCCAGGCGCTTAGATCGTGGCGCACTGAATCTTCGTCGTGCAGTCCGTCGACATACAGAACGTCTATAGAGCGAATAGAGAACAAGGCTGCTGCTTCCACGCTCGGCATTCGGAGCGTGTTGACGTTAGGCAAGTGCGCAGTGTTCTTCATAAACTCTGTCCGTATGTCGTCACGCCCTGGCCACGGGTCTATGCAGATCAGCGTCTTGACATGTGGCGCGAATATGCAGGCGCTCTCTCCAATATGCGAGCCTATCTCCACCATGATACTATCTGGCGCAAGTAGTTCTGCGAATGCAGCCAGCGCTTTCCTGTTTCGCGGCGTTCTCATTGCTTTGATTTCTGTCATCTGTCACCCCTCCGTCTCACTTGTTTTGGTTCGCTTGTCTCTGGTTGTTCGTCTGGCTCTTTCGGTTCTTCTATTCTCTGCCTGACTCTGTCTGTGTCTGCCTTTCTGCTGTCGTGCTTAATGTATTCTTTTAGGCTCTGCTCTGTAAATGCTGCAGGTTCATAGTTCAGTTTCGCACAGGCGACAGCGAGCGAAGGTTGGTCACGTTGTGTCTCGCTTTGCGCGTACCAAAACCACCACTCGTCGCAGAGGCGCTTGACTGCTGCTGTATGTTTCCGCCAGATGATTCCTGACAGCCAGTTCTGCGAGTCGCCGAATCCTGCGCGTGCTAGTCTTTCAGTCTCGCGTCTAGCTTGATCCTGCGTGCAAGCACAGCGCACGCTGACACACAGCGCCAAATCCTTGTGCCATGTCGACGCATTGTCTCTGCACAGCGTCGCCATTTCCACGCCTTCGTATAACGGCGTTGGATCTTTCAGCACAGTCATGTCGTCATCGACGCAGAGTGTCACCTTATATTCTTCAAAGATCCGCGGGGCGTTGATCTTCGCCCAGGCTGCTTTCTGTTTCGGGCTTAGATACGCAGGGCAATCTGAATCAGTCACAATGTAGTAGTCCCAGCCTAGCGGCGGCTGGTATCCTTTCGGTGCAAAGTCCGTGTATTCGCCAGTGCTGATTGTGTAGATCAATTTATCGTTCCGCTTTATGCGTACTGGCGTCAGCGTTGCAATGTCCTCTGGCCTGCGCATTCCGAAGCTGCGTTCTGTAGTCGCACAAATAACAGGCTTGCGGGTCTGATCATGAATCAGCTTCGCCTGTGCTTCACTCGACTCTATGAACATGACAGCGTCACTCTCTGCATACCAGTCAGCCTTGCGCTTCGCGTAGGCGCCGCAGTTGTAGCCTTGACCGTTTGGCGCCATGACTAGTTCGCCGTACTTGATACCTTTCGCAGCTAGCCAGTTCTCTGTCTGCTGCCTGTATCGCTCCATGCGGCCTGTCACGATCCAGCCAATCTGGCTCTTGACCACGCGGAGCTGCGCTGCAGTTTCAATGAAGGCGTCATAGTGTTGTGCATAGTCTATTTCTTCATGCCTGGGATTGCGGCACAGCACCCCGTCGAGATCAGTTGCAAACTTGTAGACCTGCGTATGCTTCAGCAGGTTCCATGTGAAGACTCTATATTTCTCAGCTACACAGCCGACAATATCTAGGCTGGCCAATGCTGCGTCGCAGGCATAGACTGCGCCGTATATGACAGTCCGTTTGTTGCCTGTGCCTGCGCTTGCAGCTTGGGCTTTAGCAAATCCGCTTGCGTCTTCCAGGACTAGCAGCACTTGGCAATCATCTGGAATAGCGTCTATCGAAACGCAGCGCACGCCTGACGCAGCAGAGAGCATCCCTGCTGGCGCAAGTCCTGACACTGGCACGCCTGCTATCGCGTCGGCCTCTGCAGGAATCATGGACACCATTGCCATGCACCGCTGCCACATATCTCCGTAGCCTTCATACAAGAATTCTTCATGTGTCATTGTCCTATTACCTCCGTTCTGTGTTCTGTTTTAGATCAAGACTCTGTGCTTGCAAAGAAGAAACCTGCTTCGTGCTTGCCGCTGTCCACTGCGCTTGTCAGTTCAGATAGAAACGTCGAGCGCGTTCTGCGTTCTTCATCGTTGAAGATCAGGCAGAGCAGTTGACCAACAGACAGCGGCGCGATTTCTGCGTCCTCTTGATCGTCTGCACCCATGCCAGTGAAAGCCATATATTCCTGCTCTGCTTCTTTCGCTGGCAGCTTGCTTGCCCACCAATCATAATCATTCATAGAATACACGCGATATCCTTTGTACTCGTGGCCGGTCTTGTCGCTGCTGAGTTGTTCTCTTGTGTCTGCGCAAACAAGGGCTAGAACTTCCTTGTTGAGTTCGCCGTCTGTCAGAAGCGGAAGGATCTTTGTGGCAAGCACTCTTGGTATCGGGCCACAAGTATCCCGCAAGGTTGCTTCTAGTTCTTCTCTGATTACTCTGGCGTTAGCGAGTGCTGTTTCTGTTGACCTGTCCATGTGTTGCCTCCGTTCTATTTAGTTGATTCATACGTAGTGAAGATGTGGCTGCAGTTCCCGCACTGTCTGCGGCGCAGGTTTCTGCTGCCAGTTGAATGTCTAGTGTAGACAACTTTCGTCCGAGCGCACTGGCATTTCGGACAACGGATGCCATGATCGTCGCCGCTGCCATAGTCGTCAGGCCACTTCTTTCTCTTTATTGGTATGTAGTTTTTCATATAGTTATTTCCTGCGCAGGTCTGCCTGACTGTAACTCTTGCGTGTTCCTCTTGTCTCTACAATCCCGCCAGTTCCAATTCCTGCGAATGCTGCGCAGGCGTATGCCATTGCCATGCTGTCGCCGTAGTCATGCGGGCCAGGCGCTACTCGCCAGATCCATTCTGTTCTCCCGCTTAACCCTTCGCCCTTCCGTTCAAGTTGTTCGCCGCATATCTGCCTTGCGAAGTCTGAATGATTGCCTTTCGGAAGTGAACAAGATCCTGGGGCGCCAGGTGCTCCAGTCCAACCCTTCTGCGCTATCTCGCGCCAGTAGTCAGCGTTCCAGATCATCCATTGCTTTGCCCTGCTCTGAACAACTTGGTGGACTTGTTCGCCGACGCGGGTGACTTTATGCTTGGCCGCTGTCGGGCGATACTGTCGAGCGCCTGCGCCGAATGCGCATATAGTTTCAAGGCCGCAGTGCGCAGGTGCATTGTATGCCATGTCAATCACTGTCGCTTCAGGCGAACCCCTGCCGTCAACTACCCAAAGATTCGGGCGACAGGATAGGCCTGCCAGTTGGGTTCCGTGCGCCATCAGTGCGTTGTAGATCCGCTTGCGCTGTTCAGCCACTGTCATGTCCCGCGTCACAGGCAGAGGATCTTGCCTGTAGAGCCCGTACCACAAGACACCTGCGAGCTGATCTTTGCCGAACGCTACGACGACAGAGCTGAGTGCATACGAAGGATTCACATCTGTAGAAGCTATAGTCAGGTGGCTCCAGTCTGGGACCATAGCTGCAGTGCGCTCTGTGTCTGTCCTGCTCTGTATAAGTTTCGGCGTTAGAATGTATAGACTGAATGACCGACGCTCTGGCGATTGCTGCGCCTCTGCCATGAATGCCTCATGACCCATCTTGTAGTATGACTGCATGACAGCATACAAAGCGTCTTTTGTTTTGCCGCCTTTGCGATAGGTTGCAGGTGCCGAAAGCTTCATGCCCTTCGTCATAGCTGCTTTGTTCTTCTTGTAGAATGTGGGTGCAGCAGCGTGACGCAAAAACCGATCATGCCATTCAGCCCACAGAATCTTGCACTTGCTCGTGTCGTCTTCCCAGCCGGTAGGCCAGCGCAGCACGCATGGCACCTTCAGCGATTGCCAGCCTGGATCTTCTAGGTAGTGGGCCATGACATCGTCAGGGACAATGCAGTTTCCACTCATGAGCATGGGCAGATCTTTGCCAGCTTCGCCGCAGCCGGCAATGTCACTGTCTATCGTGTCGATAACATCTTGCACTTGGATAGCGCTCTTTGCTGTTGTCCGGTCTTGAACGTCATCCAGCAGGACAAGTGAAGGCCGTATGACTCGGCCGTCTTCGTGAGCGTGGTTCAGGCCGCGCACGTTGCCGTTGATTGTGCTGCCGCCGATGCAGCCAATCTGATCTGGTAGAACAATCATTCCTTCGCCGACTGTGAGTTGTGCGCCTGTCAGCTTGCCTGCGTTCGGACCATCACGCCACGTCGTCGTGCTGACCCTTTGTGGAATCCCTCTAGCGTGCCTGAATGGGGCGCAGTATTCAGGATAGTCAGCAGCGAGTCTATCGTTGAAGCACAGGGCCATCTTCCAAAACCTGAATGCACGCTTCAGTGCCTTGACTGCCCAGGGCACACAGATAGGATATGGCTGCTTCCCTGAGAGTTTCAAGAACAGGATCAGACCCCACAGGATTGTACTCTTGCCAATGCCGCGCAGAGCAGAGACTGCAAACCGGCTATTAGTTTCGTGGGCATTCAAAGCGGCGTCAATGATTTCTTCATGTGGCTTTTCAAACTTGCGGGTGTACGCTTGCGGAAGATAATACTTCAGCCACTTTTTCGGGTCTGCTTCAAGGCGCTTCCTGCGTGCAGGGTCTTTAGGTTCTGCCCACGTGACTCTGCTGTGCTCTGAACGAATGTCGCTGTGTCTGTCAGTGCTGGCTGCAGGTGTCTCTTTGCGCTTGGCTATTATCCGCAGTCTCTCTGACAGTCTTGCCTTATCAACTGCAGAGCGCTGCGCCTTCGTCATCGGCTTGCCGAGCGCTGCAATAATCTCGCGGTTTGTCGCGCCTGTCTTGACAAGGGCAACTAGCTTTTTCTTCGTCAGGGTCACAGGTTCAGCTTCCTAGATTCAGTGCTTCAGTTTCCTGAATTCTGTGTCTCACTATAATTTCGTGGT
>Ga0307928_10003053_pt1 | contig 12798 bp, 10 predicted proteins | sample AceLakmetagen232_FD_201815 | JGI IMG/M metagenome (GOLD analysis project Ga0307928, IMG submission 201815) | Saline water microbial communities from Ace Lake, Antarctica - #232 | ecosystem: Environmental > Aquatic > Non-marine Saline and Alkaline > Saline | place: Antarctica: Ace Lake... | reverse complement strand
TTTAATGGTTAACTTGGGCTTTGATTTAGATATTTTTGAAGAAAAACAATTATTAGTTGATTTAATTGATATCTCTAAATTTAAATTTAAAGAATTTGAAAATGTTTTAGATTTGATTAATTCTGTATCTAAGTTTGAGATAAAAAATAAGGCAGGGGACTTTATTGGTTCGAGAATGGGTCGGCCTGAAAAAGCAAAGGTTAGAAAATTAACTGGTAGTCCAAATGTTTTGTTTCCTGTTGGAAATGAAGGAGGAAGATTAAGAAGTGTGCAAGCTGCTTGTGAAGTTGGAAATGTGAGGGGCCAATTTCCAATTAATTATTGTGAATCTTGCAAAAAAGAGACTATTTTTAAGAAATGTGAATCTTGCGGGGGCAAAACAAAAGAAAAATATTATTATTATGATCTCAAAGAAACTTCTTTTGATAAAAATTTAAAATTCTCAAGTGTTGAAGGAAAACCTACAATGTTTCAAAAGATAGATATTACACATTATTTAGAAGAAGCAAGGACAAAATTAAAAATATTAAGACAAGATATGCCCCTTTTAATTAAAGGGATTAGAGGAATGTCTTCTAATTCTAAGATTCCGGAAAATCTTGTTAAAGGTATTTTAAGAGCAAAATATGGGCTTCAAGTAAATAAAGATGGAACAATTAGAATGGATGCTACAGAATTACCTTTAACCCAATTTAAACCAAAAGAAATTCAAACTAGTGTGACTAAATTAATTGAGTTAGGATATGATCAAGATATTTATGGGAAAAAATTAGAGAATGATAATCAAATTTTAGAATTAATGCCTCATGATATCTTAATTCCAAGTTCTGGAGATAATCCTGAAGAAAAAGGGGAGGATGTTTTTTTAAAAATTTGCAAATTTATTGATGAACTTTTAGAAAAATTTTATGATTTAAAACCTTATTATAATGCAAAAACAAAAGAAGATTTAATTGGAAAGTTAGGAGTTTGTATGGCTCCACATAATTGTGCAGGGGTGATTTGTAGATTTATTGGATTTTCAAATACTCTGGGATTAATGGCTTCCCCATATATGCATGCTGCTATTAGAAGAGATTGTTTTCATAAAGACACTTATGTACCAATTAAAGAAAAAAATAGTTGGAAAATAATAAAGATTGCAGAAATAGTTAATAAAATAAATCCAGATCAGGTTGTTGATTGTTGGGGTACAAAGGAAAAAGAAGTAAAGGACTTTAGTGCAATTGGAGTTCTCAATAAAGGGGTTGGAGAGATTGAGGTTAAAAATTTCTCAAAACACACAAAAAATAAATTTTATGAGATTCAAACAAGCTTAGGCAAGAAAATAAAAGTTACAGAGAATCACAAATTTTTTATTGATGGAAAATTTATAGAGGCTAAAAACTTAAGTCTTGGAGATAGGGTGCCTTTGCCATATAAAATAAATATTTTTCCAGAAGATAAGAAAGAAATAAATCTTTTAAAAAGTTTGAAAGATGAAAAAATAATGGTTAGGGAAATAAACAATTCCCTTTTTGAATTAAAAGAACTTGAAATTGAAAAAATTCTAAAAAAATTAAATATCTCAAAAAAACAATTTGCAAATTATAAAAGAAGAGATAGTTATCCGGCAAATTTTGTTTTAAGTTTAAAAAATTCACTCCAAAAAAGAATTTTTTGTGTTGGAAAGTTAGCCCTAAAAAGAGATAATGTTTCTGTACCAATTAAAATTAATTTAACTAATGAGTTATTAGAAGTTATTGGACTTTATGTTGCAGAAGGTTATTCTCGAAGCATTATATCTAAAAAAGGATTAAATCAAGTTTATATTTCTTCTAGTAATAAGAAAATAAGAAATTTTATTAAAAAAACTATTAAAAATTCTTTTGGGTTGGTTCCAAGTGAAAATAAACAAGACAGGGTTACGTTTTCATCTAAACTATTATATTCTTTTTTTATACAATTTTTAGGTTGTGGTTCAATTGCAAAAGAAAAAAGAATTCCTTCTCTCTTTTTGAATTTGCCCTTGAATAAATTAGCATGTGTTTTGAGAGGCTATTTTGAAGGAGACGGAAGCGTATCAAAAGGAGATATTAGGGTTTGTTGTGACACTATAAGCGAGGGGCTTTTAGTAGACCTTGAATTTGTTTTAGCTCGTTTTGGAATTTTTGCAAAAAGATATTTTTATAAGAAAAAGCCTGGACCAAAGCTTAGGGATTTTTATTTAAGAAAAAATAAAGAAGTTCCCTTTTTTGGAATAACTAAATTAATTATTGGATCAGATTTTTTAGACAATTTTTTTAAAATAGGTTTTTTATCAGATAAAAAGAAGAATATTTTAAATTTACATAAAAATCGTAAATTCAAGGGGATGAGAATTGAAAAAGATAATTTGTTTGTTTATGATCCTATTATTTGTATTAAAGAGCTTGGAAAAGAAGAAAGCTATTCTTTAAATGTTAAATCAAAAGACCATCTTGTTATGGCAAATTCAATTATTTCAAAAAATTGTGATGGAGATGAAGCTGCAATTATGTTATTGGGAGATGTTTTATTGAATTTTTCTAGAAAATTTTTACCTGGACATAGGGGTGGAACTCAAGATGCGCCTTTGGTTTTAAATGCTAAAATTGATGCGGGAGAAGTTGATGATCAAATTTTAGACTTTGAAGCTGTTAAAAATTATCCTTTAGAATTGTATAAATTATCCGAACAAAGAAAACATTCTTCTGAAGTAGAAGTTTATTGCGTTAGAGATATTTTAAAACAAGGAAAAAATCCTTTTGAGAATCTTTGGTTTACTCACGACACAGAAGATTTTAATGAAGGGGTTCATTGTTCCTCATATAAATCTTTGGGAATGATGCAAGAAAAAGTAGAACATCAAATGGCTTTGGTTGAAAAAATTAGGGCAGTGGATACAAGTGATACTGCTCGGCTAATTATTGAAAGACATTTTATGAGAGATTTGAAAGGTAATTTAAGAAGTTTTTCTACTCAAACTTTTAGGTGTGTTGGTTGCAATGAAATTGTGAGAAGGCCCCCTCTTAAAGGAGTTTGTTTAAAATGTGGAGGAAAATTAATATTTACAATTCATGAAGGGGGAATTAGAAAGTACCTTGAACCTGCATTAAATTTAGCTAAAAAATATAATTTATCTACTTATCTTAGACAGAGTTTAGATTTAGTTAAAGAATATATTGATTCTATTTTTGGACGAGAAAAAGAAAAGCAAGAAAAATTAGTTGAATGGTTTTAGAGGGTTAAATAAAAAATAATAACTGGCAATAATAGGCAGCCCATCATATTTGTTCTACGAACCCCTGTTGAAATACAATAAAGCCCTGTAATAGTAGAGATAATCAAAATCAATAAACCTTTCCAGCTTGAAAGAATTAATACTAAAATTGTTAGAAAAGCTAAAGTGATTGATGAAAGAAGAGGATAATTAATCTTTTGTATTTTATTTGAAAACCATGAAGCTATTTTTTTTGTTAAGAAAAAAGAAACAATCCCTGAAATTAAGATTACTATGATAATTAGGAAAAGGGTATTGTTTGAAAAATTTCCAAGGATTTCTTTTACTGCAACTGCTGCGCCTGTTCTTGTTTTTGAGATTGCAAATAAAGATAAAAATGAAAAACCCATAACTAAAGTATTTGTTGCTCCCAATAATATTAAAAATCCTTTTTTATTTTGTCTTGCAATTAAATTTCCAATCACTGCTGCTTGCCCGCTTCCTAATCCAGGTAAAAAACTACATAAGGGGGATGCACAGATTGCTCCCATAAGGGGTTTTTTTAATTTTATTTCAGGTTTAGTTTGAATTTGTTTTGGAATCTTTATTTTATTTTTTATACTTAAGATTAGAGTGGAGGAACCAAACAACCCAGTCAGTAAAGGGAGAAGAGGTTGATTTAATTCTAAGGGATTTAAAACAAGATATCCTAAAAATCCTGTTAAACCAAAAACAACAAGAGCCATTTTTTTATTTTTCTCTAAAAATATTAAAAATATTGAAGTTGCGATTAAAAGATAAGGTATAATTGTTTTTATTTCTTCATAAAAAAATTTAATTAGGTGTACTGAAGGAAAAGAGATGATCGTTAAGACAATTATTGCTGCTAAGCTTCCGTAGGCAGTTAAAATTACTGCTTGATAGCCTTGGCCTTTTTTTAAGAGTTGATGCCCTGGAAGAATTGCAAGTTCAGTGTCTGTATCTGGACAACCAAGAAAAATAGATGGAATAAAATCTATGAAGGTATGTGTGATTGCCATAGCAACAATAAATACTACTAAATATGTTGAAGGGATTTTTAGTAAAATTCCTGTTGATAAAGATACTAAAAAAGCACCAATAAGATTAATATGTATTCCTGGAAGAAGGCCGGTAATTGTTCCAGCTAAAATTCCGAGTAAGATTGCTAATAAGATTTCAATTAGCATGCTTTAAGAAAGATTTAATAATTAATAATCTTTTGTGTAGGGCATGGTTGTAAAAAAAATTGAATTAATTAAGAGAAATACAGGGGAGATAATTGGTGAAGACAAAATTCCCGGTTTTATGAAAAAAGGAGTTGTTTATTGCGGGTATGAATGTTCAGGAGAGATTCATTTAGGGCATTTGGTAACAATTTTAAAACTTTTAGATTTGCAAAGAGCGGGAATTAAGGTAAAAATTCTTTTAGCAGATTGGCATACTTGGTTAAATAAAAAAGGAGATTGGAATTTTGTAAACAATCAAGTTAAACAATGGGAAAAAGGATTCAAGTCTGTAGGATTAGATGCAGAAATTGTCAAGGGAACTTCTTTTCAAAAAAGTCCAGAGTATTTTGAAGATGTTTTGAAATTAGCATTAAAAACAACTGTGAATAGGGGAGTTAGATCTATGCAGCAAGTTGCAAGAGACATTAATGACGCTAAAATTTCCCAAATAATATATCCTTTAATGCAAATTGAAGATGTTAAAAAATTAAAAGTTAATTTTGTGGTGTGTGGTTCTGATCAAAGGAAAATTTATATGCTTGGAACAGAACTTGCAAAAGAAATTGATTTGCAGGACGTTGTTTATTTGTTTACGCCTTTAATTCCTGGGCTAAAAGGACCTGGAACTAAAATGTCTAGTTCTATTTTAGATAGTTTTATTTCGATTAGAGATACAAAAGAAGAAATCAAGAAAAAAATGAATAAAGCATATTGCATTGTTGGGGATATTGAGAATAATCCTGTTTTATCTATTGCCCGTTTAGTGGTTTTTCCTAAATTTGAAAAAATTGAAATTTCTCGTTCTGAAAAGTATGGTGGAAATTTGAAGTTTGAGAATTATGAGGAACTTGAAAAAGTATTTGAGGCTGGAAAAGTGCATGCTTTGGATTTGAAGAATACTCTTTCAGAATATTTAGAGGAATTGATTGCCCCGATAAGGAAGAAGTGGAAGTGACTACCGCGTTTTAAATTCAATAACATCTAAATCTTTTAATTTATGTTGAAGCCCCACTTTTTGTCCACCAAATTTTGATGAAGGCCCCCAGATTTTTGTTTCTGTTACTTTTCGACTAAGGCTTTTAAGAATTTTTTCAATAACGTCTTTTATTGTTGCATTGGGTTTCATAATCATTGGTTTTTTTGACTTCTCTTTTTTTGGTTCTTTAGTGAATACTCTTATTATGTCAAATGAATTGAAGATTTTCTTTTTTAATTCTAATAAATTATTATCTTGGATTTCTTTTATTGAAGATATTAACATAAAATTATATTTTTTTGATTGAAGATTTGCAGAAACTTTTCTTTTTTCTTGAGATGAGAGCAAATCCCTCTTATTAAACACAATTATTCTTTTTGCTTTTGTTTTTGGCAATTTGTCTTCGATGAATTTTAAATCCTTTAAATTATCTATTAAAATTAAAATAGTGTCTGTAGTATGTGTAAGATTTTTGTTAAAGTGTTCCCCTTCTATTGCAGGGATTTCTATTAGTTGTACTGCTGTTCCCAAATAATTCATCATTCCAATTGTTGACTCAATTGTTGTAAATTTATTTTTTGAAATTCTTGGATTTGCATTTGTCAATACTTTTAGTAGGGAGGACTTTCCAGAATTTGTTTTTCCAATTATTAATGCTTGCATGTCTTCTTTTTTTATTCCTTTAAAAGAAGACTTTCCTGATCTTTTCTTTTTTTCAGCGTCTTGTTTTAGTTTTTTTAATCTTGTTTTTAAGTTGGCTAAGAGGTTTTCAGAAGATTTGTGCTTTGGTGCTAAAACAATCATTTTTTTTAGAAGTTTTATTTTCTCTTCTGTTGTTTGTGCTTGTTCATATTCTACTTGTGCTCTTTCAAAGTGGGGCGAAGCATTAATTGGCATTTTTTATTTTCCAGATGTATCTTTTTCCATTTCTTTGTTTAATTATTTTTCCCATCTTTTCTAATTGGTGTAGGTGGGTTAGAACAACGTCTGTTCCTGTGTTTGTTATGAATTGAAGATTTGTTGTGGTGGAATTTGGATTTTTTTTAAGATATTTTAATATTTTTTCTTTGGGTTTTTTTAATCTATGTTTATGGCCCAAATTTACATAATTTTTTGATCTTTTTGCATGAAATTTTATGCATTTTTCTTTGTGTGCGTTTATTAAGGGGCCAGCAAGATGGTGAATTTCTTGTAAGCCCACTATATTTATTCTAAATTCGAATTGGGGAGAGGCATTTATTCCTCTTTTTTGGCTATTTAAGATACTTACGGGGGATAGTTCTTTATTATTTGTCCATTTCCATTTTTTGGCCACTTTTAACATGAATATTAGAAAATCTTTATATTTTTCACTCATGCATAAAGAAAGCCTCCCATTTTGCAATCCTCTAAATTCTAAATCCATGCTTACGATAAAAGCACCTGCAGCTAAAACTTTGTTTGTCAATAATCTTTTTAAATAAAATCTGTTTTTATTTATGTCAATTTTTTTATACTGCTTTAAACGATTGATTCTTTTTAGAGAGGTTTCCCAAGAATATTTGTTTGGTATTTTTCCTATTTCTGCTAAAATATAATTTATCCACATTGGAGAGAAAAAAATCTTGTCTTGGCCATCATAATTTTCTTTTCTTGGTTTGTCAAATGTTTTTCCGAGTAAAGGAATTTTCTTTTTATCTTGCCAATATTTAGTTATCTCGAAAAATTTTCCCACAAATTTGGGATCTTTCATTTTTAATCTTAAAGAGTGAAAGCACAAATATCTATAGGTTTTGTTTTTGTATCTTTTTACTTGAATATATTCAGTAGGTTTAGACATTTCTTCTATCAAAAGAATTGAGGACATTAGACAATAGGTTGTCCAATTTCTTTTCATTTCCGAATATATTCCCATCTAATAATAAATTTTTTCTATTATTTATATGTTTTGGTGCATTTTATTTAAAACAACTTTCTTTAATAAAATTATGGACACTGAAATCTATAATAAGATAACTAAAAGGAAGCAATTTTCTCAACTTTGTAAAATTGATGTTGAAATGGCGTGGAAACATTTTGAGAATAGACAAACTTCAACAGAAGATAAAATTAAATTGACAAGAAATTTGCTAGGAAAATCTTTTGCAATGTTTACTAGTAAAAGATTTTTAAAATCTAAGTTTTTCGAGGCTGAATGGATTTTAAAAAGACATTCTTCAACATCTGAACGTTTTGAATTTTATCCTGAAATTTATTCTAAAATTTTTTTAAGAATTAAAGAAAAAGCAATTGTCTTTGATTTGGGTGCAGGAGTAAATGGTTTTAGTTATTCTTATTTTCCAAAAGGTTTTTCTTATGTGGGAATAGAATCCTTGGGACAATTGGTAAAATCAATGAACTTGTATTTTGAAAAAAAGAAATTTAAAAATGCAAAGGCAATGCATTTTAGTTTATTTGAATTGCAAAAAATAAAAAAATTAATAAAAAAAGAAAAAGGCAAAAAGATTATTTTTTTGTTTAAAGTTTTAGATTCTTTAGAAATGCTTGAAAAAGGTTATTCAAAAATCTTTTTAGAAGAAATTGTTAATCTTGCAGATAAAGTTGCAATTAGTTTTGCCACAAGAAGTTTAATTAAAAAAACAAAATTCAAAGTTAACCGTAAATGGCTTTTTAATCTTATTTCTCTGAAATTCAAATTAATAGATCAATTTGAGATTGGAAATGAAAAATATATAATTTTCTCTAAAAAGTAACTTTTTTAATTGAGCTTTTCCTTAATTCTTTATGGGAGAAATGCATCCAGAATTACAAGAAGATTTAAATGAATCTGCTATTGAAGAAAGAAATCTTTTGATAAAACAAAAACAGCATGTATTTGAGAAAAATCAAATCCAAGAAAATAAAGAAAATTTAAAAGAAAAGCCTCCTAAAACTTTCAAAAGTTATGTTCCTTGGATTGTGGCCGGGGCAGTTTTAATATTTTTAGTTTTTTTAATATTCATTTTTGATTTAATTTAAAAAGATTTTTAGATAGTTATCTTTATATATTTCTTTTTAGTTTTTTTGATATGAAAGAAAATTTTAAAAGAAAAGTTTTGAAAAATGGATTAACCATCTTATTTGAAAAAAGAGATGTTCCAGTAACAAGCCTTGTTTTTGCAGTTAAAAGTGGTGGTAATGATGAATCTTTAGATGAAAAAGGAATTTCTCATTTTATTGAACATTTATTGTATAAGGGCACTAAAAATAGAACTTCTAAAAAAATAGCAGAAGATATTGAACGAAATGGAGGAGAATTAAATGGATTCACCGGTGAAGAAACAACAGGATATTTATGTAAGGTTCCAAGTGATAAATTTAAAATTGCTATAGATGTTTTAAGTGACCTTATTTTAAATCCTTTATTTGATGAAAAAGAATTGGAAAAAGAGAGAAAGGTTATTTTTGAAGAAATGAGTATGAGGAAAGATAATATTCATGCCTATGTTTTTGATGAAATTCAAAAGTGTTTGTACAGAGGAACCATGGAAATTGATGTAATTGGAACTAAAGAAACAATGGGAAAAGTAGATCGGCAACAAATTTATAAAAAGTTTAAACAAATTTACACTCCGAATAATTTTGTTTTGTGTGTTGTTGGAGATGCTAATTTTGAAGAGATTGTAAGTTTTGTTGAAAAAGCTTTTGGAAACACAAAATCAATAATCTCTAAACAGAAAATTAAACTTAAAACAGAAATTAAAATTAAAGAAAGAAAGGGAATTGATCAAGCACACATTGTTTTTGCATATCATTCTCCTCTTCCAAAAGACAAAAAGGTTTATGCTGCAAAAGTTTTAAGTTCTATAATGTCTGAAGGAATGTCTTCTAGGCTTTTTTCAGAAATAAGGGAAAAAAGAAATCTTGCATATGCTGTTAAAGGAAGTCTTGAAGCGCATGAAAATTTCTCTTTTACATGGATTTATATTGGAACAATGAAAGAAAATCTTGAGAAAGTTAAAAAATTAATTCTGACTGAATTTGAAAAAGTTTCAAGCGAGTTAACTGAAAAAGAATTAAATTCTATTAAAACACAATTAATTGGGCAATATAAAATTTCTATGGAAGATTCACAATCACAAATGATGAATTTGTTATCTAGTGAGATCCAATCAAAAGCAGAAGATTATTATCATTTTGAAGAAAATATTAAGAAAGTTTCTTTAGAAGAGGTTAAAGAACTTGCTTCTGAAGTTAAGGAAGGCAAATATAGTCTTTTTGCTTTAGTTCCTGAAAATTAAAAAGAATTTTGGAGGGGTTGTAGGGATTTTTGTTTATTTTTATTAAAGCATTCTTTAACTTTTTTATTTAATAAAAGCGACCAAATAACATAGCCTGTTATGATTAAAGTAATTGCTCCACTAATAATGCTTTCTCCAATAACTTGTATGATTCCTGCAAGAAAGCTAAGTAGAGCAAAGATTAGTGCAACAATTTTTGCCCATTTTTTACATTTTACTAATCCTCTTGCTGTAAAGAAAAATAAAACTGCAAAGGGTAGGCCTCCAAAGAAAATAATTATTGCAACCATTCCTCCTAGAGCTGCACCCATTGCTCCAAATAATGTTGCACCTAAAAGAATAATTAAAAGCGGAATTATTACAAGAGAAGCTGCTTCGACATAGTAAAGAATTGAACATATTTTTAAGGCAATTGGGTTTCCTAAAGAATTTGGTTTTTGAGGGTTTTTTGTTGGACGAATTTCATTAATTGCTTTATTAACTTGATTGCTTGGCCATCCTTTTTTTAAAAGTTTTTCTTTAAGGGTTTCTAAAGGGATTTTTTGAGATAATCCTTTTTTTAAGAAATTTTCTAAAGCAGGAAGATGGTTTTCCATAAATAAAAGAAAGAAAAAGGATTTATAAAACTTTTTTAAAAAGGTCTATTTATTATTTCATAAATTTCTTGAGATTTTTTTCCCAAAACTTCTTGAAGATCTTCAAGAGAAGCATTTATTATATTTTTTATTGATTTGAAATGCTTTAATAATTTTTCAGAAGTTTTTGGTCCAATTTTTGGAAAAGATTCAATTATGAATTGCAATTGTTGTTTTTTGGTTAAATTTTTTTTAGTAACATTTAAAGACATATTTGTGGGCTTTTTCCTTGAAATTAAATTAATATATTCTGCAGTTTCTGTTGCATCTTCTGTAAAAATGATTGGAATTTTATGATTAAGACTAATTGAAAGTAGAAATCCTCGTAAAGCATTTGGATTTATTTTAAAATCATAATCTCTTAAAAATCCCTCTATAATTAGAAGAGGTTTGGGGTATTGTTTTAGATCTTCTAATTGTCTTAATAATCGTTTGTTTATCATAGAAGAAATAAAATCTTGAACGGTTTTTCTTTCAATTGTAATATCTTCTATAATATAGTCTGCAACTTTTAATTGTTTAAATTCTATTTCAGTTCCAAGGCTCATGAGTTTTGAAGGTACAAGGGAGTTTTTTTCTCGATGATCCACTATTACTTTTTTTGGTTTATACATTTTAAGTTAATTTTTTTTGAATTTCTGTTGTAAAATTTCCCTTATTTTTTAATTCTCCTTTTATTTGTTCTATTGAAGTATGCATTTTCTTTTCACGTGCCCTTGAAACATAATAACTCCTTTCATCCTTAGTGTTTTTTGTTATTAGGATGATCAATTCTCCTTTCATCAATCTTGCGGTTCTTCCCCTTCTTTGAATAGATCTTATTGCAGAACCTACTGGTTCATAAAAAATAACAGTATTAACTTCAGGAATATCTAACCCTTCTTCTCCAATTGAAGTAGCACATAAAACATTTATTTCATTATCTCTAAATTCTTGTATTATTCTTTTTTGTTCTTTTTGACTCAATCCAGTGTCTTGTTTTTTTGATTGCCCAATAAATACTTTAGATTTTATTTTTGGAATTTTATTTATATTTTTTGAGATTATTGAGGCAGTTTCTCTGAATTGCGTAAAAATCATAATTTTAGAATCTTTTTTATTTTTAACTATTTCTATTAATTTTTTTATTTTAGGGTGTTCTCGTTCTCGTATTAAAAGTTCATTTACTAAAGAATAAATGAGGGTGAATTCTTTTTTTGCAACTAATTTAACAACGCCTTTACTTTGTTGTTTTGTTGCTTGATTATATAAACTTTTTAAATATTTGAATAACCCTCCGAGAGTTTGTGTTTCTAATAATTCTATTGCATGGCTTAATTTAATTGCCTGGGCACAGGTGCTCATTGCAAAATAGCTTGCTCCGGATTTGAAATTTCTTGCAATTTGTGAACTTATTTGTTTTTGAAGATTCAAAAGTGTTATTTTATTGTCTGGTCCATGAAGAAAATTTAATCTTTTTAAAGTATCTACATACCCGTTATAAAGTTCTTTTAATATTGCCCTAATTTCTTCAAATTCTCTTGGAAAATCTACAAGTATTTTGTCAAATTTTAATTCTTGAAGATATTCTTTAACATCTGCACTTTCCCTTGTTCTTAATTCAACTTCTTTTATGGCGAGATTTTTACAAATTTCTTTTATTTTTTTTGTATCGCTTCCTGGAGAAGCTGTTAATCCTAAAATTCTTGAATTTTTAGACTGATTTAAGTATTTTTTTGCAACATAATTATAATCATAATTTTTTACACAACGATGTGCTTCATCTTCTACAAGTAGACAAACATCTGTTAAAGAATATAAGTTGTTTTTTACATCATTTGCAATACATTGAGGGGTTGAAAAAATTATGTCTGCTGTTTGCCAAATCTTTTTTCTTTTTTGGGCATTTAATTCCCCAGTAAATAATTGAATGTCTGCAAAAAGCTCAGGCAAGTTTTCTTTAAAGGAAACTAAATGTTGTTCTGCAAGGGGTTTGGTTGGCGCTAAGATAAGAACTTTTTCTCCTGGAAATTGACTCATTCTATGAATTGTTAACATTAAAGCAATCAAAGTTTTTCCAAGGCCTGTTGGTAGCACGACTAAGCAATTCTCTTTTGTACATGTTTCAAATATCTTTTTTTGATATTCTCGTGGAGTAATTTTTTCTAGAAATTCCATTTTTTAAATCATGAATGCTGATAAAAGTAAACCTGTTAAGACAACTAATATTAAAAAAGTCCATAAAGCAAAACTCCCGAAGAAGATTTTATTTCCATCTAAATTAGAAATTGGCAATAAATTCCAAAAAGCAAAACCTAAATTTAATTTGGCGAATTCAGGATAACCTAAAATATAACTTATTATAGAACAAATAATATTTGCTCCAATACCTGCTGCAGCAATTGCACCTATTTGCGTCTCGCTAATTTCTGAAAAAGCATATAATCCGTGTTTTTTTGCAGTACGATAAATTTTGGCTTTA
>Ga0307928_10003051_pt1 | contig 12801 bp, 13 predicted proteins | sample AceLakmetagen232_FD_201815 | JGI IMG/M metagenome (GOLD analysis project Ga0307928, IMG submission 201815) | Saline water microbial communities from Ace Lake, Antarctica - #232 | ecosystem: Environmental > Aquatic > Non-marine Saline and Alkaline > Saline | place: Antarctica: Ace Lake... | reverse complement strand
ATCTGTGCTGATGTCATCTTTTATTTTTTATTATTTAAATCTATTTGATTTTGTAAAGTCAAATATTCTTGTTGATGTCTGTCATCTTTAAACCATTGAATTGCTTGATTTAAACCTGTTCCTATTGGAACACCTTCAAGTGTTTCAATATTGTTTCCGTTCTTCATAATCAGTGCTCCTATTTTTAAACCTCTATGAATCAGAAGTTTATAATCATAGTTTGCTGAATCATCAATTACTGATACTATTCCTTCTAAATCGTTTTCGATTAAAGCATCTAATTCTGTATAATAAAATTCTTTACTTGAATCTATTGAAGGGCGTTTACTCTTACCTGTTTCTAAATAATAAACTGTTAGTAAATCGAACATTTCCAGTTCTGAACTATCAATCTTACCTAGATATTTGTAAGCTTTTTTCTTCATATCAGCACGTTTAACTTTCTCTTGATTTTGTTGACCTTCATGTACAAGGGCAACTCTATATGTTCCACTCATCAGTCTGTGTTCCCAAGAAGGTGCTACTATACCACCATCAGGATTACTATTGGTTTGAAGAACTTTATATTGCAAATAATCCATCGGTTTATTTAAATCAAGTGTCATAAGAATCGTTTGATCTGTTACCACATCATCACTTTTTCTTACTGATACTCTAAAATCTTTCCAAAAATTATCTGCTTTCTTAAAAGGATTTAAATCTCCTTTTACTAAATCAAGACCTGCATCATTTTCAAAGAACTCTTGTTCTGCTTTTGAGAGAGGATTTTTCAATCTCCCTGTTTTTACATCTATAGGGACTTGTAATCCCATTACTGTATGATCGTACATAAACGATCCTGAATGTCCTTCAGGAAGCCACCGTCCCTTACGGACGATAGGCTTCAGATGGACTTTAGTGGTTGGTAAGTGAAATACTTCTGTATTTTCTTTCTTACCAGCTTTAACAACTTCTTCACTTTTGTTAGCCATTTTTCTTCTTTATTTTAATTATTAAAGTATAATAGGTTTGTATGTTGCTGTTCTTGTTGGATCATAAACAATTGCACCACCTGTATAGGCTCTGTGCTCAGTCCACGCATCAGTTGGATTACTCATCTGTCTGTTTGCTTGTCCTACTGTAAATGGATCACGAAGACCTGCTTCAAATCCTCTAATATCACCGAATTTAGCAAGAGCTACTTTTTGAACGTTTGGTCTTCCGTCAGAAGTACCCATGTTCATGATGTCATATACATATGACTCAGCTAATCCTTGTTTTCCTGTGTAAAAGATTTTATTTCTTGCGAAATCATCTTTTAATGCATCGTGCACAATATTTACTTTGATACCGTTTGGTCCAATGTACTCAAGGAATTGACCTCTGAATCCCATTGTGTTTCCTTTACCAGTGTAAATTCTACTGTTGTCACGAGCTGGAGTGTAAAGTGATGTATAATTTTCAAGAACTTCGTGGAATTGATACATTCCCCATTCTCCTGTAAGTACAGTAACTTCACGTTGTCCCATAATAACTTTTCCAACTGTTAAGTCAAGTAACATTTCTGTAAACTTCTTAATATCGAAAGAGTTGTAACTGTTGTAGTTAGCAGCTTCCATTTGTTGCTTAATACCAGCACCCATTTGCAATACGTTACCAGATTTACCTCTTTGCATGTACTTACCATCATCAGTTTTGTTTGATGTAGCGTATACTAACATATGGTTAATCTCATCTTGATATTGCATTTCAAGCTCGTATGAACGATAGTCCATCCAAGTTGTCATCAATTTCTTCGTCATTGGATCAATCCATGAGAACTTAACTGGTCTTTCGATCATGTTTCCAGGAATTGTATCTTGCATACGAATCATTGTCATTGCGTTCATCATCTTATAAGGGAATGTGTAATGTACACCACCACCTTTAACTGACATTTCTTTCTCAACTAATGAGAAGTCCTTGCTAAAACGTTTACCTGCTGCTAATTCAGAAGCAGGAATAAATAATGTTTGATCACCTGTTAATAGACGACATGTGTATCTCCAAAGTCCACCTACATTTTGAGGGTCTTTTAAGATTTGAATAGGATATACTTCGTTACGTTCACCTACAATGACGTTTACGTCAGTGAAGTATGCTTCGAAGAAATATAAAAAGAACTCACTAAAATTGAGTCCTGCTTGACTAGCACCTGTTATTGTAGTACCTAAAGTAACTTCTGCTTTTGCTAAAGGAACGTTTTTCTTACCGTTAGTGGTAATATCCCATGTGAAATCATCATCAGTCGCAAACGTTTTAGTTGGAAATTGATTCAGATACGCATTTACTGTTGCACCAAGATTCGCTTGATGAATCATTGTGGCAACTTTAGACGCTTGTTGAGGCTCAATACCAAATCTGTAACCTAAATTTGCTTTAGTTACTAGACCTGTGATGTCCTCTGATTCATAAAGTTGAAATGGTGAAATTTTCATTTTTCTTGTTTTTAAAAGGGTTTCTCTTTATCTAATTGTTATCTTGTTTTTATTCTTCCAAAAGCTTCAGCAAAATCATCATTTACGTCTTTTGGTATTATTGCTTTTGTTTTACCTGTTGCTTGTTTTTCTGGAGACTCAAAGATAGTTTTCATACTATCTACAGCTTTTACTTTTTCCAGTTTAGATATTTTACTAAAATCTGGTTTTACAGTTCCGTCATCTCCAATGTTAAACAATCCTAATTCATGATAGTAATGTACCATCATTTCAAAAGCGTCAGGATTCTTTGCTCTTGTTGCCATTACTGGATTCAATGGATTACCTGCTGCATCTCGTGCTACTGGTGTTGTCATTGATCTAAGAACTTTCTCTCGTGTTGGTTTAGTCAATTTAATTCCTGGAACTATTTCTGGAATTGTATCAATTGTTTGTTTAATTTTTGCAACACGTTGTCTTATATTATTCTTTCTACTTTCCTCGTCAGTAGCAGCATTTGTTTCAATGTCTGTTACTTTTTTATTATACACTTGAGGTAATGCAGCAAGAGCTTTTTCAGCTTTAGCTTCTAAATTCTCTAGTGCTTTATAACCTTCTATCTCTTCTTTAATTTCATCTGCATCAAAACCTCTAAGTTCTAATGCTTTTGAAACTAATTCTTCCTGAAGTTTCACATCTTCCGAAAGGTCTTCTTTTTTAATGTTTGAATATTTAACTGCATTTCTTTTTGCAATTGCATATTCGTCCATTGGAAGTCCTTTGTCTTTTGCTTCATAAAGGATTCGCTCATCAGGAGTAAGTGACTCTTTGTAACTATCTACACCTTGCTGTATCTTATGAGTCATAGAGACATCTGATAGTTCACGCAAAGCTTCTGATTCATTACCTTCATTCTTTTCCACCAATGCTTTCCAATCTTCGTCATCAAATTCAAGAAATACCCCCTCAGAGGCTCTGTCTTTTGCGAAGGCTAAAAATGGTGAAGAAGGAGAAGAGTCGCTTGTTTCATTGCTGTCTGAGGGAGCTTTTCCTTGTTCTTCAATACTTTTTTCCTTTGATTCATCTTCTGCCGTTGCAGAAGTTTCTACTGTCTTTTGTACAAACTCGTCAATTTCAAATGAACCATCATCATCTACCGCTGGTAAAATATCTTCTGGTTTCTTATCTACTTTATCTTCTTCGGTTTCTACTTCTTTTTTTGCTGCGGGACTTTCTTCTATTTCGATTAAACCATCTCCAAGGTTCATTCCGAAAAGATCATCCTTCTTTTCTACTTCTTTAGCCATTTTTTCTTCTCTTATTTTACAAATGTATGTTTAACAATAATCTAATACAAGTTATTAGATGTGATTTTTATTTCTCTATAGCCTTTTACTTCTTACTTGTGGATTTAACTACAGGTTTTTGCATTGCTTTCTTTTTTTCTATTGCTTCTTGAGCTTTATTATGTCTAACTGTCTCAGTATGTTCTTTTTTACTTAAAGCAGTCTCTTCTTCCATCTTCTTTTTATCAGCTTTCATCTTTTCAATGCTAAGACGTAAAGTAGCAACACCTTCCATTCCATCACTTCCGTCGTCTGAACCTATTTCGGCTACAGCAATCTTAGTTTGAGAATCAAGAATATCTTTTTCTTTCTTCGCTGCACGTTCTTCTTGTTTATCTTGAAGTGCGTCTTGAGATTGTTTTTGTAATGTTTGTTGTTGTTGTTGGAATTGATCTTCTTGTTGTTGTAAAGCATCAGCTTCATACTTCTCAATCTTTCTTCTCATAGAACTCATTGAGTCTGATAAGTATATATCCATAAGTCCTGAGAAGTTAATCTTATCATTCTGAAGACCAACTTGTGCAAGTTGTTTCATTGCATTAATCAGTTCTGCGTCCTGAGTAGAATTACTAATCATTATACCATAATCAGCTTCGTTAAATTGTGCTCCGTCGACTTCTGTGATAATAGAAGCCATCTCATCAGAAATATATTGAAGTTTTTCACTCTTCTTATTTCTCCAAGCGTATTTAGCTGTTTCAAGTAATGTTTCAAGAACTCTTAGTTTTGTATTATCGTGTAACATAAACCATTTCTCTGTGATATGAGAAGACTGCGTTACAGCACGTTCTACACCACCAACTGTTTCACGGTTGTCAATTTGTCCTTGTCGTTGAGCAGTCACACCAGCTATCTCACCTAATTCTTGCTTAATAAAGTTAAGCATCATTATATGTTGCTGGATATAATTTCCCATCTCAAGATCAAGAACTTTAGAGTTCTGATTCATTTGTCCTGCAAGTTTACCTTGAGCAGAACCTTTATTACCTTCTTTGAAAGGGTCTTCAATTGCCCATCCTAATATTTCTGCATAATACATCCATTTATCCATTTCCCAACCTTCAGGAATACGAGAAATATCCATTACTGAAATCTTACCTTTACTCTTAGCAAAAGCAAGTTCAGTTCTATACATAAATACATTATATAAATATTGGTAAGGTTTCATTCTATCCATAAGTGAACGAGCTTGTGATACATTAGTATTATATAGACTTCCTACATAACCTGATCCACCAAGAGATTTATTTCCCATTCTACGAAATTGTATTGGTCGTGGTCCCCATTTAAGGTAAATGTCTTCAGCAACTCTTGTTCCTTCCCACCATTCGTTGACCCAATACCATTCTACTTCCTCACCTAGTTCTTCATTAGGTTTATAATTCTCATCTACGTTTTTCTTTTGTAAATCTCCATCTTCGTCCCACCAACTTATTTCACCAACTTTTCTCATACTCACCCAAACTACCTTAACTACACGTACTTCACCTGAATCATTATATGCTGCAATGTTTTGGTCACTGTAACTATCAAGGTCAATTAGTGAGTATTCCCAAGTTCCATCGTCGTCTTGTGATGCATTAGCAACACCTACTGGACTCTGTACTGGTCTATTAGGATAATATTTTACTATATCAGCAGCTGATTCACCTCCTAAAAATCCTTGTTCAATCTTATCAATCTCATGAGGTTTAAGATAATCATAAAAGTTATCTATGACCCAACGGATCGGTTGATATGTATCTTCAATTATTATATCAGCGTCTTCAACCTGATAACTCGAACCAGTACGAATCACCGTTAGTGATAGAGGGTCGACTTTCCTTACAATCGGTTCTCCTCCCACAATGTCTACATTGTAAACTTCCATTCCTGCTACTAAAGCATCTTCGAATCCTCGATTGAATTTTAGAGGTAATTCTTGATCTTTCCATAAATAATGTAAATATTGAGAAGCTCTACGTTCTCTATGATCTTGAGCTTCATATTTTTGCCACTTAGCAAGTTTCTGGATTTCTTTCTCCATTTCTTGTTCATCATAATCACCAGACGTTATATTGTCCATGATTAATTTGTCCATCATTTGCTTTTGTTGGTCTTCTTTTTCTGATATTGCATCATGATTGATAACTGTAACCCTCCAATCAAATCTTCTTTTAAATTCCTCACCGATTAGTAAATCAATCTTTGGATTTGCTATTGGATAATTCTGCATTTTCGCTGGAAAGGTTGCACCCTTGATTCCCCAAGGATTAACTGCCTGTACCATATCTGATTCATCAAGAATGTCTGCACGTAGATTATAGTTGGTCATCATGTCTTTCTTGCTTTGAACAAGTTCGCTATCACCGTTATAGGCAACATCTAATGATGATTCAATACAGTCTATAACGAATTGTCTTTTTTTTGCTGCTGTAGATTTCTTTTGGAATGGAAAATGAGCTGTTCTTTTTAATGTATTTCCTATACTCATAATATTTTAACTTTGCAAAGTTTATGTAAATCTATTACTTTTTTATATTTTCTGTCTTAATATAGTCTATAATTTTTCTGTTGCTATAGCTATTTTCGTTCTGTCCAGTATGTCTTGCAAAAAACGGGTCTTCTGCTATAGTCTTCGAATGCTTTTCTCGTATAGTATTTTTAAACTGTAATCTATCTTCTCTGTATATCATTAACATAATAAGAGCAGATATATCATCAAAGTTATCATTTGGATTCCAAGCAATAGTTTCTTTTAAAAGAGGTATTGATCTAATCTGATCAAGAACTATTACTTCTGATCCTTCTTCTTCTCCATACGCAGGATATTCCATCCATTGTGCAGCTCTTTGGAGACCGTATATATTAACAGGAGTACTTGCGTAAGTACCTTTTGAATTATTACCTATAGTATTAGCTTTACTAATTCCTTTATCTTTAAGTATTTCTGGTTCATCACAAAGCATATGTAAACATCCTTTGTTGTAGAAATATCCATAAAGACCTTTTTTGTTTCTCTCGTAGTTAGCTACAGCATTATAGTACTTTAATATTCTTCTAACTGTCTCGAAGAATCTGTCTGCTGTAGGTCTTCCTTTATAATGACACACTATTCTATCTGTTAATAAGTCCATTACAAGTACAGAACCTACAGAGTTTGTACCTGACTCATCATCATCATAAGGGTCAATCCCTGCAATATATCTACCAAACGGAACTTCTCCGTTGATATTAACAGGCTGTTCGTACATTTCAATTACTCCGTCCTTCTTATTATCTTTAATAGGAAAGTCATGGAAAGGTATTCCAGTGAAATCGTATTCGAATTTAATCTTTTGAGCAGTAGGATCAACTGTTAATGTAGCGTTCCATATACTGTCAACGTATTTTGCTTTGTTTGTAATGATCATTCCAAGTCTTGCTGACGCACGAACTGAATCAAACATTGTTCCTTGTACACGTAAGAAGGCTTCTGCTGGAGTTTTAGGTTGCTGAGTGATGAACTTGTTATATGCTGAACGTGAACCTCTTCTACGTTTCTCTCTTTTAATGTCTAAGGATTCTTCAGCAATTACTCTATGAGAGTTTCCTTCACTGTCTACAAACGGGAGTTCTTCTTCTACTTCTACACCTTTAACAAAATGTTTTTTAGTAACAGAACCTGGATAATACCACATATCATCAATAAACCAACCACAGTCTCCTGTAGCGTTCTCATCGTATATGTTTTCATAAGCCATAAGTCCGTAAGGTTCAGGATCATAGTACATCTCAGCGAAATCTGCTGTACCTCTTTCCATGTCTCCACCAGTTCCCCATATTAAAGGAACTCCTGTCATGATCTCCCCATCCCTAAAAGTAGGTTCAGAAATAGTATATGCAGTTAATAGTTGTTCAAACTTACCAGCTTCTTCGAAACCCATCATGTCAGTAGATTCTCCAATAGATTTGAAAGGATTGTCCTTGAAAGAAACCGCTTGAATCTCAGACATATAACCATCTTCAACTTCAATACCTGTTGCTGGATTCTTCATTACGTAAGATGCTCTGAAGTGATCACGTTTAGAAAGTTTACCTTGTTTCTTTCCCCAATCTGTGATTCTGTTAACGTGGTTTATACTAAAATGAATACCGTCTAATGTAACTTTATAATGTGATTTTTCATACGCAGCAAGGATGTTCATTGAAGCAGGAATAAAATTATAATTATAAGAATATACTCCTCCTGTAACCTGATATGTATTATGTGTAGGAATATATCCTCTTGTAAGATATAATTTATCTTTTGAATCAATTGATATACAAGATGATTTCTCTTGATAATCAAGTTTTTTAATTGATACAATAGGGATATATTTTCTTGATTTTCTATTTTTTATAATCCTATTAACTTTACGAGAAATATAAAATATGTTTTTATTAGTATTAATATAAATAATATATAATCCATCTTTTCTTTGTCTAAATGTAGAACCTATTCCAAGAGAATAAAGTACTTCTTGAAGATCAAGAACAAGACGTTTAGATACATTAGCAAAAGACATTGCACCATCAGAATTAATTGTACCATCAGTATCCATAAGTCCTTTGACAAGACCATATCTCTGTTTTACTGAAGAATATTTATAAATATTAGGAATATATTTTTTTGAAGATTTTATATTAAGTTTTAATCTTTTAAATTCTTCCCATATAGGATTTATATTTGGAGCAAATTTGTTTCCATAATATTCTCTCCAGTATTTTGAATTTAATGTATTAAATTTTATTTGCCAATTTGCTTTATACGCAAGTTTATAATCATATATACCATCATAATTAAGATTATTTAATTCTTCAACTACATGATCTATTATTTCAACATCTATTCCACTTAATTTAAGTTGTTTAGTAATATTTCCATCACCAAGAAATGCTCCCATAGTATAAGAAGGAATTGGTAATTCCGCTTCTTTATATTCTACTTCTTCATTTACTTTAAGATACCATTTATATGTATTAGTTGGTTTAAGAGTTTCCTTTAATAAAAATTTAGTATCAACTATTTTCTCAGTTCGTGTATTATTTTTTCCCCAGTTTCTTCCGTATATTTTCCATAAATGTTCTAATCCAGCTTTTACTTTTCTTCCATCATAAAGTTCTATCTCATATACATCTGATTTTCCTTGTGGAAATACTTCTGTAACTTTAGCAACTCCTGTTGGTGTAAGAACTTTTGATCCTATTTTCATTTCCCCCATAGTAGAAGGACCATTAGGAGTCATAATTATTTCATTATTAGGTTGTTGAAATCCTTTTCTACGAGATTTTGCAATAATCATTCCTTTTTTCTTCCTTCCTGCATGTGGTCCTTCAGATGTACATTTCTCAAACTCATGAAACCAGTAGAAATTATGATCTAAAAATCGTGGAAGAGTAATGATCTTACGATTCTCTCCCTTCTTTTCCGCACCAGTATTAGGGTCTATAGGTCTAGCCTTAATCAAACAGAAGTTTAAATAGAAGTAATGTCGTCCTGTAACTCGTATTCCACCTACAGAATAACCTTCCATTACTCTTCTCTCTTGCTCATCCCAATAATCATTGTAGTCTTTCGAACCAAATGGAGCATCAGTATAATAACCATGTCTTAGAAACTGTAATCCTTCTTCTTGGAATACACTTATATTCAAAAATCGTAAATACGGTTGATCTGTATTTGCAAGTGGATTAGGTACTCCTTCCCAAGGTTTAGCTACTATTATCTTTGGTTTTTCAACTACTGTTATATTACTCATTTCCTAATTTTATTAACATCTTATATCGGAATTGATCCATTGTATCTCTTACTGCCCAACAATCTTTTTTAGTATATTTTCTTCCTTGTTTACAGAACTCGATTGCTTCTTTTCTTGGTTTCATAGTTTTATCCTTTCTGCTTTTATCTTTTTACCGTATTCGTTTTGTGGTTCAATTCTATAATCAGTTTTAACAGTAAATGTATCAGCTATTTTTTGACACGTATCAACAAAATCATCATTAAGCATATTCAATGATTTATTAGTTTTCTTTTTCATATAGTATTGTTTTCTTACTGGAACACTATACCATTTGCGTCCTCTTTTAAATAATACGTTTGCAAACATATTTATCTCTGTATTACTTATCTCTGTTACAGGGTCTTTAGTACTTCTGTAATTTATAACTAAATCTTTTAACATCATAATTAAGCTCTCCTACTTGGCGGTAATTCTCTTCTCCCAATGCTACTTCCACCTCTAAGTTGCATCATGTCAGTTAATTCTTTTTCTATTTCGTCTTTAAGCAATTTAACACTTTTCACTAAATCACCCATTGCTTTAACATTTGCTATAAAGTTTTTAGCAGCTACACCATTATCATCTTCATCGAAGTCAACGTCTTTAAAGTAATTACGTAATTTACCTAGTCCTGTTTCTACATCTCTCAGCATTTCGAGTGAAAGAGTAGTTTGTAGATTTGCATATTTTACTTGAGCGTCCTTTACAATTTGATCAGGTTGCCACTTTCTGTCGTTAAATATGTCTAAACGTATCTTACTCTCCTGAGTATCAATATGATAGTTGCGGTATATTGATTGATAGTCAGTTGTATGATATACATACGCTAACTCTCTTAACGCCTTATCCTTGGTCTTAACCTTATCCCTCTTCCATATCTTGTGAAATTCGTCAATCACAAGAGCTTCAGGAGAGATAGTTAGTACATTATTTACTATTTGTATTAAATTCCGCATTTCTTCTTCTTTGTCTAGCCATTATATTCTTAGAAACTACTGTAAGTTTCTTTTTAACCTCATCAGTGTATTCATAACCTAATTGAATATTAAGTAGATACTCCTGTTCCTTTTTTCTTCTTCTCATTATTTATTCTTTCAAAGTGTTTCTTTCTTCCTTCTTTAACCTTAAAAAGTCCCCAACTCATCAAACGTATTTGAGCAAATTCTAATTTTTTAGCATTACCTTCTTTCATTACATCAGCTGTAAACCGAAAGAATGTCTCCACTATTTCCTCTACCTCGGATGTTTTGATAGAATGTTTTTTTGAAACTTCATCAATAAACCGCTTACTCTGTCTAGTTCTCATCTACTGTTCTTGCATAAGAAATTGCATTCTCTTCTTCCAATTCTGCTAAACACTCTGTATATATGAATCCTTCAAAAGGTCCATACACAACAGAAATAGTTCCTTTATTGGGAACTCTTCCTTGTGTCTCACACCTTAAGCAGTTATCTCCTGTGTGTCTCCTGCTCATTATTTTAAATTTAATATAACCATACTATAAGATTCAGAAGGAGTTTTAGGAGTATCAAATATAGGATTTTCCATTAATGTAAGACTAACTTCTTCTGTCTTACCAAATTCACCTGTTCTCTTTAACTCTTCTACATGCTTTCTGTGGTTTTCCCAATCCTTTTCGGTCATCCACTCAGCAGCCATATCACCTACAATACCTTTTACTACTGTTACTTTATACTCTTTCATTATATTACTATTTGTACTATTGTTGTTCTCTCTTTTGTATTGTCTGCGAGTTTAGAATTGTATGCATTAATATCATCTTGAATGTCATATCCTTCATACGCATCAGCATACTGTAATCCTACTTTGATATTATCAATTGTTCCATCAAGTGCTATCGCATGAATAACCTGTGAAGCTTTTGTAATAAGGTTAAGATACCTATCACTATAGACATTATTACCAATAAGACTGCCCGAACGACTATATATATCAGTAACATTAGTAAAATGAATATGCCCGAATATTGCGTAATCCAAAAGTATGCCTTTTGCAGCATATTTTCCAAACACTTGTTGCATTGCTGCTTGACCTTCTTTAATCGTTGTTCCATGAGTTAAAAGTATATTTGAACCATTTACATTAATTACCTGTTCTACAGGATCACCTTCTATAAAGGTAATACCTTTTGCACCTTTAAATAATAATTTAATCATATTAAAGATTAGAAAATCATAATTATCACTCATTGCAATCTCGCTAAGTGAGAAATCTTCATTAATACGAGACTCATTTCCTGAGACAGAAAGCAGAGATAGATTTGCTACTCTGTTTATATCTTGTAAGAAATGATATAGAATCTGAGATGCAATAATAGATGCTTTTGTTCTATTGGTTGCCATGTGCATTTTCTCGTCTAATCTCCTGTCTGAGTTAAGAATATCTCCTGTAAACGCTACGACTATTTCAGTGCAATTGTAGGCTTTAGCCTGTATTCTTATCTTATCAGCATACATCTGCATCCTCTGTGCTGCAACAACGAAGTCAAACTTATTATCAGGCATCTGAACTAGTTCATTTAAATGCAAGTCTGTAACCTGTACAATAAGTACTGTACCTTTGGTTACTGGATGTTCGTATGTGATTGGTTTGTAAGTATCTAAGGTAAGTTGCTCTATTAGAGCTTCGTTGAGAGCTGTAAGCGTATTTTCTATTCGTGCATACTCTCTAAAATGTTTGTTGACGACATTGAGTTCGTCTTTCTTGCGTTGTAATTGTTTTGCTTTCTTCTGTACGTACTCCACTTGGAGTTCTGTATCACTAAACTTAGCTTTTCTTTTAACTTCTATGGAAACTCGTTCATTCCCTTTATTATCCTCACTATACTTTCCTCCAACTACTTCATCTGGATTGATACCTTGTCCGATTGCAATAGCACTCAAAACGTCTGTTTCTACAAAGTTATCTTCTTTTAGATAACTCCACGCCCAACCTCCTGCTTGATTCCTCTTTCCTCTTGCTACTTTACCAATGTGTGATGCATCTATACCTAGTGTTTCTGATGCTTCTGTTAAACTACTAAATGATTCTACATATTCTCCTGTGTCAGGATCATATTTGTGGATTTGTTTTTTAATATTCATCGTATGTTACTGTTAAGTGTAAATTATGTTTATGTAATCTAAATGTATAATCGTAATACGGATGTGTGTACTTCCACTTTTTTAAAATAGAATGAAGGCTAACAGCGAGATCAGCTAACTCATCTTCTGTGCCTT
>Ga0307928_10003049_pt1 | contig 12810 bp, 25 predicted proteins | sample AceLakmetagen232_FD_201815 | JGI IMG/M metagenome (GOLD analysis project Ga0307928, IMG submission 201815) | Saline water microbial communities from Ace Lake, Antarctica - #232 | ecosystem: Environmental > Aquatic > Non-marine Saline and Alkaline > Saline | place: Antarctica: Ace Lake... | reverse complement strand
TGATTCTTGAATGTTTTAAGCTGGTCACGCAATGGAATTATCTTCTCGAAGTATTCCGTTATATTTTTCGGTGCTGCCATTATTTAGCCCTACCTTTTCCGATTCTTTGCGTGGTTTTACATCCACTTCTACCCTTATTAGCTCTTGTTCCTCTACCAGTTCCATTTTTTAAAGGTCTACCTTTTTTAGCCATTAGTATTACTCCTTAATTTCTTTTATAATATCTAAATAATAATCACTTCTGCAACAAGGACATACTACTGATACTTCTTGTTTTCCATTTACTATAATTCTATCATCTTTCATTATTTCAACCTTAAGAGTATTATTACATCCAGTACATTTAACCGCATATACTTTATAAATCATTATGCCCTTCTAATCTCACCAGTTGGAAAAATTAAATCATACAGTAAATGTTCTGTTCGTTGATATACTTTATTAGGTACATCACCATCAGTATATTCAGTACTAATTTCTAATGGCCCTACTTTTTTCTTTGTTTTCTTAATCGTACCATTATCAGATAAATTTTCCATTGGATTTTCACCACCAGCAATCACTATTGACATTTCTACCGTTGCATCTTTTAATGCTTGTGGTATTTCATCTGAATCAATTGAATAACCATCATAATCAGTTATAAAATTCCTAGGCCAGTCCAATGCTTGATCTTCATCACATCTATTACCACGCCATCTACGAGTATATTTCATATCCAAGTATTGAGTAGCTCGCATTAAGTATAACTGCTTATTTGCAGTAGTTAAAGCTGTCCATGTAGCATTAGATTTATATGTATCATTATATATATCTGCATTAGCTACTGATTCATAACTATTACTTGTTTCAGAAGCACTTCCAGTCTCTACTTCAAATGTTTTAGCAGTCATTTTTAACCTCTTTTATTGTTGCTTTATACTTTACATCTGCAAATGGAATACACCGTATAGCAGAAGTAGAATTAAGATTAAATATTTTAATTCTTTTCTTATGTAAGAAACCAACTATCTTTTCAAATGCTTCATTAATTACATCAAAATGTGGGTATGGTAATTTCTTTTCTTTTTCTTGTCTATCATTTAAAGGTTTATAAAAATGATTATTAAAATTCATATCTAAACCTATAATACAAATCCTTTTTGCACCTAATATATAAGCTAAATTAATCATGGCAATTATAATAGTTCTACCTATTCTTAATCCGTATTTAATATTACTTGAAAGAATAGGATATTTCCAAAAGTCTGGTAAATACCCTTCATCTATCTTGTATCTTAGAAAGAAACCCTCTTTGTTATACTCGTTTACTTTACTAGCCTTAATAGTATGTATATCTGAAGGATTAAACTCGTTATAATAATGGGAAAGTAACCAGAACTTCTTTGTTTTGGATGATTGGAAAGGATTCCGCCTATTAAATAACATTCTACTATCTGTAGCTAATTGATATGTAGGTGTATAATACATATTTATTCTATTTGCTCCGATAGTAATATAGTTATCTAAAATTTCTTTAGGAATAGTTTTCAAAGATGGGCCATCACCTAAAATGAAAATAGTTTTATTTCTATGCCTGTTTTTAAGTGATTTAGAATCATGTGGTATGTAATCATAGTAATCCTTTTCAAACCCAAGCTCATAATTTCCCTTTTCGGCCTTCACTATTATATCTGATGAAAAAGGTGAACCAGAAAACGGTATTCTTTTCCACCCTTTATCTAAATAATCTTTAAGTTTTTCAGCGGGTACTTTACAATTACCACCCGGCCCTTTTAACTCAACTAATAGATTAGTTTTCACATTCATTTCAAAAATAAGATTACCTTAATTCTGAAAGAGCTTTGTTAATAGCTATACGCTTATCTTTTATAGGAATTTTACTATCTAATACTTCCTGTAAGCCAAGTTGAAAATCATTGTTTAAAATGACAAGTTTGTTAAGTCCAGTTCTATTAACACTTCTATCAGATGGAATTAACAATGTAGGTTTGATTTGTTTAGGTTTGTCTATCACTATTTCTTGTTTTGGAAATTCAGGTATTTCTTCTTCTTTTTTAGGTTCAACTATTTTTTCTTTTGCAATCTTCCATCCTAATGCTAGCTTTGCTTCTTTTTCAGAAAAAGGTATTACTGCATGGCCTCCCGGCCCGACCATTTCAATAGTTCTTATTACATCTGACATTTGCTATACTCCTATTAAATAACTAATTAAAAAATAACAACCCACCACCACCCTCCTATAAAGTCAGGAGCAACTTTAAAAAACTGGTTAATTAACCAGCAAGTCTACAAGCTAATTCTGGACGCACAAGGTTCCCACCATAAAGAACGTCAAACTCCCAAACAACTTGTTTATGTTGCCTAGAAACTTCAAGCCTTAATACGATTCCAGTTTTATCATCTTGATAGGAAAGAATTCTACTACCAAGTTCTAATGCACCTGTTTCTTCAACAAGAGGTCTCATAGCGAATGCAAAAGCATCCCTATGGAAAACAAGGTTAACCACATGGCTAGCCACTACTGTAGCAACTTCATCATCAACAACAGCAGATTTAAGACCCGGATAAAACTTTAATCCCGTAATAGCATTAGAAGCAAATGTATACTGCTCAGTAGTCGTACTATACTGACTAGAACTTGAATTAGCAATAACACAATAAGTTTGCGAATGACCTGCAAAAGAAATAATATCACCCACAACAATAGTACCTGTTACAGAAGCTTCAGCACCATTATCAACATTAATTTCAGCTATTGCAGCCGCATACCCAGCACCATTATTAATAGCACAGGTACGAGTAGCGGAAGCATCAGCAATAGTTCCTGCTGTATGTGTTACAACATCATCATCTTCAACCCAACCAATACCAAATTTACGGCCAATTTCACCATCAATTTTAACACCATTGGAACCAATTTTCTCTGCATCACTAAATGGGCTTAAATCTAATGCATTAGCACCAGCATCAAAATCAAGTACACCATTTCTATCACTACCGGGACAAAGCTGCTTATTAAGTTCGCGCCTTGCCTCTGTAGCATTAGAAACAGTACTAGCAAATGGAGTAATTCCAGCAGTACCAACATAACCATAAATACCTTTAGATAAATCAGAACTAATATATAATCCTGCTAAATAAGTATTTATTTCAACAGCTAATGCCTTAACAGCTTCTTCTAACTGACCCGGAAGGAAATGCCTATTTTTATCAATTTCAACAAGTTGTTTATCAGTAAGATAAATAGGGTCATTCTGCTTCCATCTATCAAGACTAACAGAAACTTTCTCTGTAGTAGTATCAGAAGGGCTAATTAAAGTATTAGACGGGGATACATCTCTCGTACCAACAGCGGTAGGGATGGGGATATCAATAGTGTTGCCTTTGCTTTTAGCTTCATTCGAATAACTTGAATTTACTAATCTTGGGAAAATACATTTTTCCCTTAATACCATTAATCCTCTTGCAAGAATCTTAGGCATAATGCTAGTTAATGTATTACTCATTTAAATAATTCTCCTTTCAAAAAGAATTAGTCCATTTCTACGGCTAAATCGCCTTCAGAAATTCTTTCTAACTCATCACCTCGGAGTATATTATTACTCCCTGATCTAATAATTTTGGCAGTACCACTAAATTTTGTCCCACCGCCTCCACCAGCACCGGAACCAGAAGCTTGATTACCTTCAAAAGCTGAAGCAAAGTCAACATCATTTTTTAATTCACGAACAAATTCTTCTAAATTCATATTGTCCATGCTACCAACTTTAGTAGTTATTTTAGGTTGTCTATTTTCATCAAGAACCGTAACATCATATTCACCTGATGCATTCTCTTGAACAACCACATGCTCCCTTATTTTTGGAAGTAAAATGTTAGGATTGCCTTTAATATCTGGTTTTGATAAAAGAATAGAAGCTTTAGTATCAATTAAGGTTTTTCCTAATTGTGCTTCTCTAGATTGAAGTTTACTATTCAACCCTTCAATCTCTTGCTGTAACTTACCTGTTTTGCCTTCCCATTCCTGAGATAATTTACTTTCAAGTGTTTTCTGAAATTGTTCCTTTGCTTCTTTTAATTTTTGTTCTGGATCGTAGTCAGCCAGTTCTTGTACTTTTGCTAATGCTTCTTTTGCGGCATCGAAATCTTCAATACCTTCCGTCTTATTTGAAAGGTCTTTAAATTTCTTTTCTAAATCATCTCGATTTGTCCGCTCTTTTTGTAAAGCTGATTTAAGTCCATTAACATCAGCTAATTCAAAACCACTTACACCCGTAACCTTAAGAATGTAATTTTCACTGCCTTCCATCCCGGAGTACAGTTCTTGCATACCTTCATTTAATTCCGCAAATTCAGTTTTAGTTAATAGTGCTTTAAGCATCTCGCTTATCTCCTTAGGCATCTCGCCAATTTAAAAAAGTATAAAAATAACATAATCTTTCTATTATATATTATTATTAAAAAATGCTAATTTTAATTAATTATTTTCATTTTTTTGTCATTTTATTATAAAATTAATAAACATAAGTATTAAAGGAAAGGATAAAATAAGATTATGTAACATTAAAAATGTACTATAACTTTTATATTGTTATAAAGCAAAACATGTGTTATACCTTTGTATTTAAATATGATTCCGCTACTTTTAAATCATACATATTATCAATATCAATTCCACGTATTGAAGGTAATACCAAATAAGGTATTTCAGGTTTAACAGTATCATTAATTATGTTATCAATACTCATAACCTTAATCATGCCATTTAATGTATAGTATTTAGGTAAATTCTGGCTTAATATCTTTCTATGCTGTGAACCTTTCATTAAAGGCTTTAAATCTTCTGTATAAAACCATTCTGGATGCATATTAATTTCATGAAAGCTTACTACTGTTTTCATATCATTATTTTTAAATAATTCTACTGCATAATAAATATCTAATGGTTCAATACAGGGAGAAGTACATTGTACTAATATAACAGCATCAATCACTTCTTTATATTTATTTGAATACATAAATAATGATTCTTTTACAACATTCATAGTAGGTGTATCGTCTTTTGCTAATAATTCATTTCTTAAAAATGGTACATCAGCACCATAGTATTCACCTAATTCAGCTATTGCTTCTGAATCAGTAGATAAATGTACTATATTACTTTCTACCTCAGCATCTAAACAAGCATCAATAGCGTAAAAGATTAATGGTTTACCATTACATAAGATTGTATTCTTATTCTTAATCCTTTTGCTTCCACTTCTAGCAGGTATAATAGTTAAGAAATTCAAAGTTATTTTCCTTTATTTTCTTTTTCATAAGTAACTATTTTAGTTTCCATTTTACATGCCATCCAAACAGCCTCAACACATATATCTTTAACAGCTTGATTATTAGTATTATTATAAATAAATACTAAATGCTCTAAAAGGTTATCACACTTAGTATTAGAATAAGTTTTCATAATATCTATAGTATTATTTTTAAGTTCATCAGTAAAATAAGGATTTACTTCATATCTACGATTAGGATGGGGTTCTTGTTTAAAAGTTTTCCCTAGTACATAACCAATATGATATTTTTTATAACATATAATTAATTTTGCTCCAAGTGATTGAGAAAGATAAAGAGTATTAATTATAATATCACGCATATCATCATTCCAATTTTCCGCTTGATATATTTGCTGAATTATACCACAAATTACTCTAGTACTAGTAGGAGGTTCTTTTCTTTCTAATTTCTTAATTAGTTCTTTTCTGTTTTTATCCATTATGCTATATCCTTTAAACTTAATCCCTCAGCTACTCTTAATTGTTTTAATGTTAGCATCTTATTTTCAGCATTAATAAATCTATCTATTTTAACTTTACCTTCTCTAAATAATTTAGCTCTTGTTTTTCCTAATGCCTGATTTTGTATTGCTTTTGGTTGCCTTCTAAGCCATGTAGGATACTTTTGTACAGCAGGCACTTCACCTCTCACTTGTGCTAATTTCTCTTTACTAACTCTCTTACCGGGTTTAAATTCCTTATATCCTGCTGCACCCAATTCTTTCCATGATTTAGTAATTGGTATTATAATACTCCTACATTGATGATGTAATGGTGGTACTTGTGCGTCTTCCATCTTATCCCACACTTTACCATCTAAACTCATACAAATAACAGTAGTTCTAGCATCTAAAGTAGCTACAAATTGATAACCTTTAATTACATCATCATTTTCTCTTAACATTTCCATTCTTGCTTTAGATGCTACACTATGTGTAGCTGTTCTAACAGTTGATGTTATATTACGTCTTACATCACCAAATAAGCCTGATAAATTACTATCTCCTGCAATTCTTCTTACTATTTTAGCATTACTTTCACCTAGTGCTAATCCTATATTTAATTGCTTTTGTAACTTTACTTGAAAATTAGATGAAATACCCTTCCACCATTCACCTAATAAATTACCTTCAAATGGTCTACTTGTTACAATACTTTTTAATAATCTAGCATTTGGAAAAGCTAAATTTAATTCAACAGGCATAGTTTGTTTTAAAACTGCACCCATCCATTCACTTTCTGTAACAGCTAAATTACCTAATTCTTTTTTAAATGTACCATAGCTTTTACTCATACCAGAACGTAGCAATTCACCTGTACTAGATGCTAATTGTTTTGTATGTTGTGTTACTGCCGGCCCTATATCAAAACCACGTAATTTAATCCTACGTAATCTTGATTCTAACGTATCTAACACATCTGGTAAAACATCTCTATCAAGAAATCTTAATATCTCATTAACTCTGCCTGTCTTATATCGTTCTAGATAAATCTGGTGTCTAATAGCTCTATCTAAGATTTCCTGATTTACTGTTTGTGTAAATCGTTCTACTCTTTGTAATGTAGATTTATTTGTCATTCTTTTTCTTCTTCTTTTTCTTCTTCTTTACTATAACTTCTTTTTTATATGGCTTTAATTGTGATTTAATACCATTTTCAATTAATCTGGTTATTACTACATTATTTTTTTCTAATGCAGAACTCCACGCCTTAATTAGAACAGATTGTACTTCTACATTTTGAAGAATAGATGATTCTACTAAATCAATAAATGAAAAGAATGGTTCTTGTAATAAATGGCATAATTCATGTATTAATGTTGATAATAATTCATCAGTTGTTTTAATTGTTTCAATATTTAAGGTTATCTCTGCATTATAATATGAATGGTCTACCTTTGCTCTTGCTATACTATCATCAGCATATGTATAATCTACTATTGAATAGATTATATCCCAGTGGTCTAATTTAAGTATTTTTATTAATTGTTCTAGATACCATTGTACTTCTTCTCTTTCTACCATGGTTATTACCCTTAAAAATGATTACTTTGCTTTTACTTCTTTAATATCCTTTATATCATCTTCTTCATCATCTTCATCTTTAATAGGAACAATACTTTCACTCATATTAAAATCAGGTGCTTCCGTTGAAAGCTTATCTAATTCATCTTCAATATTTACATCTTCTGAAAGAATACCACGTTTCCTAATTTCTTTTAAATAGGTTTCATTGCTTATTTTACCAGATAATACAGCTTTTGTTAATACTTCACATTCTTCTATAGCTTTACTAGCTAATCCAAAATCACTGAATACATCAATAGTAAAATCTTGTGGTAATTCTTTACCTTCCCAAATAGCAGAATATTTATAACATAAATACATGAATGATTCCAATGTGCGCACCCATGCTTGTATTTCTGTTTGTTGTTTGCCTTCATCAATGGCTTTTCCTGTAGCCGTTTGATTTCCGGCTCTACGAACAAAGGGCTGCATTCCTAATATTTCCATACGTTCTTCTAATCGTTCTAAATCATTTTCACCAGCACCTATGGCTGTTCCATTATGTTCTACGTATTTTAAATCAGCATTTTCATTACGTGTTAATATAGATTGATTAGCCCCTAATACTAACCCAGATTGTACTTTATCTGAATCTAAGCCTTTACCAAACAATACAGCAAATCTACTATACTTTAATATATTTCTCTGGTCGCTCATAGATTGCCAGTGTGCTATATTCATATCTGATAAATCATCAAATGGTGGTATTGCTACCATATAACCTTCTTTTTTAAGATATGCTGTAATAAAGGGAATACCTAGCCATTGCCATCTATCATATATACCACCATCCTGCTCTAACCAATTAGTACTAGAATTTGTAGTAGCATCCTCTAAACTTCTTACAAATAATACCCATGATACTGTGCCTGTTTCTAAATCATAATTAAATACCCTGATTCTGAAATCCTCTATTGTATCATAATCATCTACTTCACGTTCAAAGTATTCTCGTAACCTTAATTGAGTTAAATGTGTTTTACCAAAATTATCAACATCAGATTTCCAGCCTATTACATTACGTGGAGAATATCTTACAAACCGTGGCCTTAACTTTTCATTTCTTTGCCTTGCTAACGTTATCTTGCCAGTAGTCTTAGGATAATCTATTAAACAATGCATAATGCCATAGGATACACCATCTTCAAATACTTCTTTAGCAAAATCAGTTAGGTTTGTTCCATCCCTGTCAACATCATCTTTAATCATATCTAAAGGTTCCGGTAATAGTTCCTCTTCTTTTAATATTACCTGTTTAGATAATGGTCTATTAATTGTTCTGGTAATAGTATCCTTTAATGCGCCAAATAACACACTTCTTTCTATTCTGGAATCATAGGCGGTTTCACGCTCTGCATCTTCTTTAGGTAAAAACTTAGTTCTAGCAGCTCGCATAGCTTCGGTTCCACCTTTTAATGTGTCTATCTTACTCCACTTAGTATTTAATGTTTCAAATACCTTAGTAGGTGTTGCTACATTTTTATTTGCTTGATTTATTCTATCTCCACTCATTTAATTTTTTCCTTTTAAATTCTTCCCAATTGAAATCTAATACTGTTTTGCCTTTTAATACTTCTGTTTTAATCCACCCTATTTCAATTAATTCCTTTAATTCATCACTCCAAAAAGCTACTTTTAGATATTCACCATGTGTTTCAACAACTAAAAAGGGTGCATCAGCTTGGGGTAAATAAATAGTAGAAGGAGAAGTAAATAGTGAACAGCCAATGCACCCGAAGCAAAGTATGAAACAAAGGGGAAGTAGAAGGAGAAGTTTTTTCATTTTATAAATCCAAATAATTTATCAAATAATTCAAATGAAGAATAAATAAGACCCATACAAAGTATTGGTACTGTTATTATAACTGCTATGTATTTTGCCCTATTAGATTTAAGCCTTTTTAATCTAACTGGGCAATCTTTATTCAATTCTTTTATTTCTGTTATATTCAATTCTATATTCTCTGTTTTTTCTTCTTGTGTAATTAACCTGCTATTAACATCATCAAATGATTTCTTAACATCCTTAACATCAGTATGTATGTTATTTAAATTTGTATTAATTCCACTTAATACTTGATTAAACATATTTTGATTAAATTCACTTGTCATCTATTTTACTCCTGTATCTTGCTAAAGTCTTGACAATCTTTTGCAAATTTAATTGTCTTTAAAACCATCCGGTAAATGTCGTCAACTGAAAAGCCAGTTGCGTGCGCCGTCTTTTCTACAATCTCTTTTAACTCAGCGTCATTTTCCATTATTCCCCCTTGCAAACAAAAGTAGGGCCAGGGTTGCTGTCGGTTGTTTTGCTTTCATTTACCTTTTCCGCTTTATTTCTTTCGTTATCGAGCCAGCCTTTAAGGCAAGCTTCTACCTCATCTTCGTTCATATTATCTGTTTTTGTACAAAAAGTTATAAATGTTTGCTTGTAAATTTCAATTTCTTCTTCCAGCCTTTCTACCTTCTTAAGTGTATCCATGTGGTTGTGTAATTCGCGCATATAGCGTGCGTCCATAGCTTGTAAATCATCGCGAATATCGTCTATTGTTGCTTTGTCCATCATTTATCTCCATTTGGTTTTTTTGTATATGTATTTAATTGATTCTGTAATTCCTCTAATACTGCTTTCTTTGCTTCTTTTCCACCACCAATTTGATGTATTTCTGTAGGTTTATTATAATGTTCTATAAGCATAGGTAAAAATACCTTTAATAACTTTATTAATAAATTGATTATGATTTCTATTATTTTCATATTTTAATTAAATAGGGAAACCGGATATTTTTGATTATCCAGCTTCCCCTATTTTCTTTTATTTTGCGCCTACTGATTCACTTGATTTATCATTATCACGTGCAAGGATGAGCCCTATACCTGCTGTAATGGCTGCTAACAACACTTCATAATTAACCATAGTAGTAGGGTCATTATCAAGCAATGCCTTTGCAGAAGCAGCTATAGCCGCTAATATAGTGGCTATACCTAATCCAGTAGTTTTCCAAGATTTCTTTTTTTCCATTATATTTCTCCTTTAAAGAATACTTGCATTTCTATTATATATTATTATTAAATTACAATGATTTTAATTAATTATTTTCAATAAAAAAAGCCTATTAGTTAAAAATAATCAAATTTTAATAACTAATAAGCTACTAACAATAAATTATATTTATTATATTATACTATATTAAAACATCTCAAGTAATTCTTGAAGGGCATAAACTTCTGGATTATTAAGTACTAGTATTCCTTCAGGAATAAATCCAACTACAAGTATAAATGCAATAATACCAATAATTGTACCAATAATAGTAATACTTATTCCAGAATCATCAGTTTCATACTTATTTGCTTTTTGCAAATTATATCCTATAAAAAGTATAGCAAAAGCAATGAGCATTAATATACAAGGGCCAAGTATTTTAAACCATCCTTCTATTATTTGATTTTCCACCATCTTGGGCCAAAAGTAATTGGCAGTTTCACCAAATTTTGCGGCAATTGCGTCAAGTCTGCTCATAATTTCTTGTGTCATTTTCATTTCATTTCTCCTTCTTATTTTTTAAATTCATTGCAAGTATTTGCAAGATATACAGTTTCAATTAGTTTATCTATAAATCTAACTGGGTCAGTTTCAGAATCAAATGGTTTAAATTTAAATTTATCACATTCTACGAAAAATATATCTCCATCGTTTTCACCTTTTTCATTTATGCTGCCAAGACTAGACAAATCAAAATGAATACATTTGTTACATTTACAATCCATTATGACCTCCTCAAGGCTTTTTTCATCATTTCTTTTGTAATACTATCTGCAAACTCTTTTTTCATTATTCTTATAAACCATTCTATTTTAGCATTTTGATTACAATTATCTTTCATGTTATTTCTCCTTTACTATATTATACTATTCTAAACACCTTATTATAACAGATTTTTAATTTATTTCTTTAAAATTTATATACTAGATACATTATCCCCCATGAATTCTTTTGTTTTTCTATTACAAATCATCTGAATTAAAAGATATATAGCAGTATATTCAGTAGCCATACCGTCCATCAATTCAAGCTCATAATCTTCTGGTTCGTTACCTTCTTCTGATACTGGATTATGCTTAATTGTAAAAGTCCAGATACTACCTGCTATTGCATCAAGAAGAATGCCACAATGATATTTATCCACATGGATTTCAATATCAGTATCTATTTCCTTTACTGTTATCACCAGTTTTTCATTAAAAATACCCTTAATAGTTTTTTGCAATCTTTCAATTATTCTAGATATATTATACTGCTTCATTTTTCTTCTCCTTAATCTGAAAATATTCCTTTAAATCCAATTTACCCTCACAATATTTTTCCCAATGTTTTTGGCAAATGGCATATCCGTAATAATATACTTCTGCCCATTGCCTACACCTTTTGCATTGACAGGTATCACTATCACGATTTGGCCTAATTCTATTGGCCATTGTTATTCCTTTCTGTTGTTACGAATTAGTTTCAATAGCCAGCTCAAGAGCTTTAACTGCCATATCTCTTTTGGCTTCACTCATACTTTTTACTTGATGATGTTCAATCTTTGTCCATGAGCCACCGAAAGATATCATCTCGGCTTCCCATATTTGCATTTCGGTATTAAACACCAGGCGAGTTGAAACGTATTGTGTTCGTCCAGTGGGCAAATGTAAGTTCCTTATTTCAATCTTAATTGTTTCCATTTCCTTTTCCCTTTCGTTATACTGCTCCATTTTTTTAAGAAGTTTAACTGTTTTTGCGTGGCCTTTCCAAGCTGCAAAGTGTAATTTATATTTCATTTTATTTCCCTTTCCTTTGGGTTGAATGTTTTATGATGTTTGTGGTTATATGGTTTCTATTCGTTATTTAGTGCACAGAAGTTGCCCATTGCCACAGACCATCTGCCTTTAACCACTTTATACTTATCGTAATCCCATGTATTATTATCGCCTATTGACTGAGCATATGCTGCGATAACTGCCTCTTCCGGTGAAATCCCAACAAACGAAAGTTCTTTATCTGATGCCAAATCCATAACTGTTATAACATTTTTGATTTTCATTGTTACTCCCCTTAAAGCCCCGGAGAAAATCCCCGGGGAGTAGTAGAAATGTTTTATGATGTTTGCGCCCTAGGGCAGGTTATTGCTCCAGCTCGTTTACAAGTTTCTCTTTTCCCTCAATGTAATCGAGGAAGGTTGCACAACCGTCCCATTTTGACGAATCCTGTACCTTCTTGCTTAGAATGCGCTTTGCGCCTCCTTGCGATATCCGAAGCTTAGCTGATACTTCGGAAATACTACCCATCTGTCGTAGCCAGCCCCACCCGCTGAATTGCACAGCATCCACGTTGGACGCAAGGGCAAAGCGGTAGGTAGTGTAGG
>Ga0307928_10003048_pt1 | contig 12811 bp, 19 predicted proteins | sample AceLakmetagen232_FD_201815 | JGI IMG/M metagenome (GOLD analysis project Ga0307928, IMG submission 201815) | Saline water microbial communities from Ace Lake, Antarctica - #232 | ecosystem: Environmental > Aquatic > Non-marine Saline and Alkaline > Saline | place: Antarctica: Ace Lake... | reverse complement strand
AACTTGCATAGCACAACCAGAAACTAATAAAAGCAACCCACCAATTAAAAATAGTTTTAATACTTTATTCATATATTAATTTAAAATTTAACCATTCTCTGTTCCTTCTGAAAATTCCTCATAAGGTATTCCTGCTCTTTCAAACATATCTCTAATAAAATCTTCTTGAGATTTAATATGTTCTTCTCTCTCTGTAATTCTGAATAGTTTTTTTTCTCCCTTTTTGTAGTCAGCGATAGCTTTCTCTCTTTTCTTGTCAGTTTTATCAATTTCTTTTTCAGCTTCTTTTTTGTTTGCTTCTAAAGTCTTAATATCCTTATTAATTTCTTTTACTTTTTCTTCTAATTTTGCGACACTTGATTTTTCATTTTCTACATTATCTTTTGTTTTTTCTAAATCTTCTATCGCTTTAATCTGCTTGGCGTTCAAAGCTATAATATTTTTTTCTAATTCAACATTACTAATTTCTAGTTGTTTGGTATCAGCTGAAATCTTTTTATTATCTTCTGCTAGTTCCTTCTCTGCAAATTCTAATGCTTCAATATTATCCTTCATATTGCTTAAAAATATATCGTGCTTTATCTTTAGTTTATTTTCAGCATCTGAAAAATCATTGTTTAACTTTTTAATCTTTTCTTCTACTTCGGCTAATTCTGCCTTTTTATCACTAATACTAGCAATTAAATCTTTAGCTTCTTGTTCTTCATTACTAAAATTAACACTTTTTCTTTTTACCTCTTCTTCAAGTTTAGCAATTTTTCCTTGAAATAAATCTAATTTTTTAGAAGCACTATCAACCAAAGCCAAAGTATCGGTTAGTTTTTTCTCAGCTTCCTTTTGTTGCTTTGTAGCAACCTCCTCAGCCTTTTTGTGTTGGTTTATAGAAACAGCAAGTCTATCTTGTTTCTCTCTTAATTGTTTAATTGTAGCCATATATTTTATATTATTTAATCAGCAGCGATATATTCTGTTACATAAACAGTAACATCAGTATCTAGTTCACGACAGAATTTTAATTTTGCCTCATTACCACCTTCAATGATTACATCAGCACCAGTTGCTTCTGGCATTACTAAATCAATTCCAGTCCCAGCTACGATTGTAGTAGATGTCGCAGAAGTATCATCAAGATTTCTAAATCTCCAGTCAAAACAATTTCCAGCACTAGCGACAAAAGATGTCATAGTAGATGTAGCTGGTAATGTTAATGTTACAGCTAAATCGCCTGGTGTGTAATCCATTCCAGAGTAAGTAGTTAAATCAGATACCAATAAAGTTTCAGTAGCATTTGCAGTTGAAGAAGCAACAGTCGTTGCACCATAAGTCAAATTATTTAAAGTTGTATTTCCACCAACATAAAATGTTCCAGTAGTTGTAGCATTTCCATCTAAATAGGCGTTTCCTTCTTGGTCATCCCAAACATCTGCAGTTGTTCTAGCACCCATTTGTCCGCCACCATTAGCATTTATAACAAAGGCAAATAAGATAGCAACAATACCGACTGTAAATATTAACCAGTTTTTTTTAATAAATTCCATATTTTTTAATCATTAAATAATGTTATTACAGCAGTAAGCCCTCCAGCAGTCCAAGTTGAAACATCAAGACATAATCTCTTTATTCCATCTACATTAATAGCAAATTCAAAATCATCATCTGTCGTAGCAACAGTTGGTGAAATGCCAGTATCTCCATCAACAGTAGAACCATCTTCATTGTTTATTACCTGAATGTAATCCCAACGATTAGAGTCAGAAGCCGCCGCTTCAAAATCTACATCTTCTTGTCTTGAACCTTGAACTTTAGTCGTGAAATTAGCACTATCAGCAGTGTGCCAAGATAATGCAGCGTGTCTAAAATCCTCACAATTAATTACTCTACTTTTAAGATGTAATGTGTGAGTTCCAGACCCAGCGGCAGAAGTAATATCGACTCTAGTTGCAGAACCGTCTTCTGGCGTAGTGCTTAAATAAAATGTGCTGGCATTGATTTTGACTATGTAATAGTCAGTTGATGTTGATAAGCCAGTTGGTAATGTCCCGCTAGTTGTTACTTGTATTTTATCACCAGTCACAAACCCGTGAGCAGCACAAGTAATAATGTCGGTAAGAGCAGCAGTAAAAGCCTTTTCAAGAACTTTCCCGCTGTCAAATAATGTGTATTCAGCTACTTGTCTCATAATTTTATATTAAATAAATTAATTAATCGGAAACACAATCTTTTATTGATTATGCTTCCTGTAATAAATCTATTTCTTTTTCTTTTTTTTGACTGGTGCTTTTTTTACTACTACTGGTGCTTTTTTTGCTACCAAAGGGTCAAATTCACCACCAACTTCTGTTTCACAGTATTCGCAGATTTCTCCCTTTTTTAGTCCTTTATGACAACTTCCGTCTATAGGCATAGTATTGTAGTTAATTAGTTATTAAATTCCTGGTATTCCTATGATTTCTCCACCAGCACCCGTATAACTAGATTCGCTAACTGTTCTACATAAAGAACCTACCCATATATCAGTGCTTGTACCTTGAAGTTGGTCGTCTGTAGCGATTGTTCCATTAGTTTCAAATGTACATCCAGTTACAATATTAGATGAACCAGCAGCACCTGTTGCACCACCTGTTGATAATGCAACTGCACCATCAAATTCTCCAAAATTACAATTCTTAATAACTGATTTGCCCATTATACCATAAACACCACCTGTACAAGATGTATCAAAGCTACAATCTGTAATTATCCATCTATAACTTATATTGCTAGCACCAATTTGTGCAATAGCATAAGTAGCTAAATCAGAGAATAAACAATTTTTAATGTGCATATCATTAGCTCTATCTTGAGTAGCAATACCATAACCAGATGTTTCAGTTGTTGAACGAAAAGCACAATCTTCAACAGTCAAACCAGTAGCTTGTTGAGTAGCATCATTAGTTACATAAATTGCTCCACCTGTAGCACCATTTGGTCTAAATCTAATATTCTTAATAAGAACATTATTTGCATTGACAGTAATAATGTAGTCATCCTGAGTTTCACAAGTCCATAAAGTACCTTCATAGTTATTGCCAACACCAATTATTCTCAAACCGATTTGGGTATCACCAATAATAACAGTTTCAGCATAATCACTTGTTTGAGTTAATCCTGCATTATTAGTACCTAGAACATAAATTGTATCCCATGCTTGAGCAACTGCTATAGCAGATGTAATAGTAGAATGAAATCTTACTACACCCATTGGGTCTGGCGGAAATAACTCTTGTAGCATTTGATAGTTTGGATAATCAGTATCACCACAAACTATAAATACATTTCCACCCATATATGGTTTGAATGAATTAAATATATCCTTGCCATATCCACTATTTTGATTATAAACACTCATAGTTTTAAGTTAATCTTTGATAAGCCCACCTCCGACCTACTAGTCATAGCTTATAAAGAATTATTAAAGTTTGTTTTTGTTTTTAACTACCATCCAATTTTGTTACTCCTTCTAAAAAGGGATTGAGTCATTTCTGCTCAATTCTATATGTTTCCATATAGCTCGGACTATCGCTTCACCTTTAGGCGTCTCTTCGCTTAGTCTCTGCGGCTGCACGGTTACCCTGCTTGCCTCGGGTTACCCTCGTCTTAATACGTTAGGGCTTTCCCTGTAATCAGAAGAGATTTTATAAGAGCTTTGGAGTTAAAATTTATTAATTTTAGTATCAAATGCACTATGGCATTTTTTACATAAACCAACGTAATCGTTGACATCTCTTTTATATAGATGGTCTATATTTGCCCACTCAATGTTCCATTTCTTCCCATCATCTTTCTTGTTGTAGATATATTGTCCTTTTAATCCACAATGTTCACATTTCTTTGCATGACCTTTTTCGTTTCTTATCCAACGGTGAAGTCCGGAATACTTTATTTTATTCCCTACCCAACTTTGGTGATATTTACCTTTTGGCATTACTTGTTTTTCTCTAGCTTTCTTTATTTTATTCAATGCTTCTTCTGACAAATAATCTTTCTTGCCCTTATTCCAAGAGATTCTACCTTTCATCTTATCTTTCGTTTCTTCTGAAAGTTTATCCCCTTTTTTAAAACTTCCAGAATTCGGTTTTATCATTCCCTTCGTACCTTTAAGCCAAGGCGTATATTTTTTATTACCGAATAATGTTTTTGTATCCGAACATTTTTTAGAGCAATATTTTCTGTTCTCCCAGTTTATTTGGCTACAATTTACAGTTTTTGTAAATTTTTTACCACAAACAATACATTTTTTTGTAAGCATAATTTTATTTTAATAATTATACTTACATTGTAAGCCATCTATATTAAATTGTCAATAACCATCTCCTTTACAGGCTACTCGCCCGAACCCTTAGAACCTACCACCCATTGAGGTCTAACAATTTCTAACGCATAAGCTGCGTGAGTTGCAAATTTCCAATCCATAGTTTCAAACTCCATACCATCATTTTTTGTAGGAGGAATAAAAGTAGGATTTGCTAGAATTTTACAAATTGCATCAGTCCCTCGTAGATTAGCTAACATCCAATATTTAGCTTTGGTAGAGTCATAAGCTCCAGTTGAACCAGTAGTTGCTAAATAAGGCAATATAATCAAGCTATATTTACCTTTATTGACGTTGAAAACGCCAGAATGACCACCTTCTGGGTCAGCTACTGATTTAAGATATTCTAATGCTGTATTTACAGTATTAGGGTCATTGGAAACAATTAGATGGGTTGGTTCTTCTGCTATTGTTTCGCCATTAGCGTCAATCATCTGTGTAGCAAACAACTTCTCAGCTGCTTCAATTCCACCTTTTGATAAGACAGGATTGTTAGCTACTACATTTCTGAAAGTATCAGAATTGCTAGCAGATGCTCTATGACTAGCATAGAATAAAGCAAAAGTGTCTCCACAAGCAGTTGAAACAGTTGTTCCATCTATATTTGTGTATGTAGTGGCGTGACCATAGGTAAATCTATGAGTCAAATCCCACTCCATTCTCTTTGCGGATGAACGACCTAAATTATTAATCCTGTTAGTAATATCTCTATATTTAGAGCCTACTCTCATTTTCCAGGTAATCTTTGTCATTCCACCGACTTCGTACACAGTCCAAGTCTTATTATATCCTTGGTCTACATTTAGGTATGCGAAATCGCTACCTTCTTCTTTTAATTTTGCGACTGAAAAACCATCAATACTTGATTCTTCGCCAGTGATAATGCTTACATTTTCCACATCATATAACTGTGATGCTCTTTTAGGAAAATCATCAAAAGCACGACGAAAATTGATTGTGGCGTTTTTTACAAAGTCATCAAAATTACTTGTATTTATTAATTGAGACATATTTACGCAACATTCGCATAGATGGATTTACTAATAGTGTAAATGCCCTCTATAGTGCTAATGTATTTTACTAAAGTAACACAGCCATAAGTGGTTCCATCGTAAGCAACACTTGTTGAACTTGACATATCCATCTGTTTTCCAACATCAGTAGCAGCTAAACCAGTTGTAGTTGTACATCTAATTGTTGCTGGACCGATAGGAACTTGTACTGGTATTTTTGCTGTATTTGTATACAAAAAAGTTCCAGTAGTACCAGATGTGATAGCAGGCATAGTGTAAACTCCTAAGACAGGCTGGTCAGATGCTCCAGAAGAACTATCTGATGGGTCAGCATATCCAGAGTTCAAATCGACTAACGAATTTGTGGCAAAAGCAACCGAAGCTGTTTTTGGTATCCACATAGTAGTCCATTTGCCGCTTTCAATCTTAACACTCATATCTATTGTGTTATCTGTTAATTAAATAACCTTTTTCCGACAAAAAAAGTTATGTCTTTTAAACATAACCAATACGTTTTTTAGATGGTTTCTCCATCAAATTGGTATTTTTTTGTAACCCAGCTTATTTGCTGGGATAAATTCTCATTACTCCCCCCAAGAAAGGGGGAGAATATCAAAACTTATCGTTTTAAAATTTCGTCAATTTCTATTAACATTATATCTTCTGGCTTACTTTTGCCAAATTGTTTAGCAATAGATGTTCTGTAATTTGTGCCTATACTTTCACCAACTCTCTCAAGAATAAATGAATGGTCTTTTAATGTGGCTCTAGCATCAACCATGTCGCCAATAATTCTTTTAATAACTGACTCAAATTTGCGTATAGATACCTCGCCATCTGGATATGCTTTATCAGATTTAACAGCTTCCCATTGTTCTACTGTAAAATCTTCGTTTCTACCACTTTCATATAACACACCAACTAAATCCACCTCTTTATTTTCAGATATTTCTTTGACAATATCTTGTCCTATGTATATTTTTTTACTCATAAAATTAAGGGTTAATGAAATCAATATTTAATTTATAGCTTTGTGGCAATGATTTATTGTGGAATTTTACCTCCCAGCACTGCCCCATATCTTTTACTTTATCAAATTTTTCTAGTGATGTTGAACGATAAAACTCTCGTGCATCACATACAATGTCTTTACCTTCAATGGTTTTATAGTGTCCTATCAATGTTTCACCAACAGCAACAGTATCTCTTTCAATTATTTCCATTTTAGCTTTGCTGTCTTTTTCTCTTATTTCAATCGGTTCTCCTTTAGAGTCATAAACAGTCTTGCTTGGATTTCCCATAACAACCATTGGATACCAAGCTATAATTACTTCGCCTCTTAATCTTTTTAAATGTCCTTTAAGTGCAAAAGTTTTGCTCTGTCGTTCTTCTGCCTCTTTGTATCTTTGTTTGCTAACAGTATCCTTTAAGACACTAATTTCACTCATTATACTATCTAGCTTATCCTTGGACACTTCAATCATTTTTTTATCTTCGCTCATATTATTATTGTTATAATGAATTAAAATTTAGGTTTCCAGCCATCTCCATATTTCTTTGCATCATCATCACTCGTTCCAAGTGCTTGACGCATATCTTTAGAAGAAGAACTCTCTGCTCTGCCACCTCCCATAGCGTATCCTTCGCTACTAGCCGCCGCATTGATTGGATTGTAGCCAGATGGCTTAACAACTAACTTGTATGCTTTAGCCATTTTTTCTTTAATCTCTCCCTTAGTAACTGCGTCTGTTGTTAATTCATTATTGAAACAATGCAAAACTTTTTCTCTTTCTTCTTTATCTATCCCAAGTTCTACCATAGCATCTTGTTCATATTCATAGGTCTGTCTTTTAACAAAAACCTTTTGAGCTTCTTCAATCTCTTTTTCTTTTTTTTCTATGTCTTCTTCTTTCTTTCTAGTCTTTTCCTTTAGTTTACCAAAATTCATATCCTTATCGGATAATTTTAGTAAATTTTCCTGTAATTCTTGTTTTTCTGTTTCTAGTGCTTCTCTTTGCTCCTTCCTTGTATCCGACCTTTTTTGTAGCTCGGCAATCTCGTCAGGAGTTTTAGCTCCTTCAACGACATCGCCATCAGCATTGTAAAGTTCTGCTGTCATAGCATTTTGCCCGTTCATCTGACCACTTATTTTAACTCGTCAAGAGGGGGACGGAATGAACTAAGCGTTAATTATAAAATATCGTATTTATCAAATTCTTCTGCTGGTTTTATCTCATCATTGTATAGCGCTGATAATCTGTTAATTTCTTCTCTTAAAAGCGTTAGACCATTTATTGTAGCTCTACCAAAATTAACTTGTTCCATATCTTTAGCACCCTTTACTGTAAAATCTATTTGGCTTTTAATTAATCTGTTAATAATCCTATCAAGTGCGTCATTCTTTGCTATTAGTTCAGCCTTGCCTAAAAAGTCCTTTTTCTCTTTTTCTGTCATATCCTCAAGATAACTGACATCCAAGTCAATACCTTTTAACTGCTCTCTAGTTAAAGCTGAAATATCTCTTTTAAGAAATTGTTTTATTATATTCATTTAATGGTCTTATTAAATACCACTTACCTTCAATGTATATGGTGTTAATTGCTCTTGATATACTCATATTATTGTCCTACTACTTTATTTAAACTTGGTTGTTGAACTCCTTGTGCTAATTGTTTGCCCATTTCACCACCTAATTGTGGAGTTTCGCCCTCCATCATTGGTTGAGCTGGTTGTCCTTGAACAAAGAATTTAGACGGGTCTTCTTTAGTTATAATGGCAAACCTCTCCTTTAAATAATCCATATTAAGTGTCTGGATACCAAATATCTGAGCTGCGTCTTGGATGTTCTGCACAAATAACACTCTGTCTAGTTCATTTGTGTTCTTTTCAGTAGGCGTTATGTTAATATACCAGTTATATTTGACAGTTCTTAATATCTCTGGGTTAATATATACTTTCCTAACAGGTAATTGACCTTGGTTATTATCATTGATAAAGTCTTCTTCGGCTTTTATGTTCTCTGGAGGTATATTAGACATATCTTTATCAAAATCAAATACTTTCATTCCTTTTTGTCCTTGTTCTAAAGTGCTTTCAACTGATACTGTCTTATAAACATCAACTAACTCTCCCTTAAGTTTATCTACCTTTTTATCAACTGGTTTAGTCCAATTCTCTATAATGTTGTTAAGTCTTAACCAAGACAACTGTTTCTCTAGTGATACAATACCATAAACTGCCAAGCCTAGTTTCATTAACTGTTGTTTCTTTAGTTCTAGTATTTCAGTAGCTGTTTGCTTTCCTGCTGTCTGATTACCACCAAAAGAAGGAGCAACTGACTTTTCACTAATTATATCCTTAATAAGCTGGAAGGCATTAAATTCAGAAGGATTAACTCCACCGACAGGAATAATAGGTTGTAACTGATTGCCATCAATATCTTGTGTTATCTTGCCTGGCATAAAGATATCCTTGCCTAGAACTCTATCAGTGTTGTTAGCCATTGGAGGAGCAAAGCTCTGTTGTGTCTTTAGGATAATAAGCTTAAGCATTTCATCTAAGCTAGCTTGGTCAGTCTTTGTTTTAGCTGGTATAGACTTAGATAAGGCAAAAAACTCACTGATTGGCTCTATATCACCTTTAGCAATAGTATATTCACCAGAGGGGCTTACAGCGGTCAAAGGAAACTCTGCAGGCAACATCATTACTCCATTAAGCACAATCATATAGTCATTAGCGTATTTGTCCTGATATTTAATGACTTCAACCATATTCTCTTCAACTTCTTGTAAAGTCCAATTATCATAATCAGTATCTCCATCATCTGTTATTCTTTGCATTTTCTTAGGTACATATTGCCATCTCTCCCAATTACCAAATACACTCATAGCTTGAGCATAAGGCATTATCTCACAAGTAAAGACATAAGGCTGTTTGTTAATATGAAATTGCTTCATATTGCCTAGAAATACCTTTAATCCTGACAATAGATTACATTGACAACCTTCATATACTTTCTTTAGCTTAGAAGTCCAATCAATCTTGTCAATCTTTACTCCCTCATTCCAGTTAGCATTAAGTTTCTTTTCAACATCAAACTTCTCAATATATAACTCTTCTACATAAACAGTCCCTTGGTCTAATAACTCCTTATAAATTAAGGCTCTCTTGTCATCATAGGCTTCAATAATACGGCTCTTCTTAATCAAGTCTTCCATATTCTCCCCTAATTCATTGATTTTCATATCTTGCTTATCAAAGGCAACAATATCTGGCTCTAAATTGTAGTTTAAAATAGCTGATAATAAAGTCATTCCCTTTTCTTGGGTTGTTCCAGTTACAACTCTAGCATCAGTTTTATTCTTTTTAGGCTCAATATAAGCATTAGCAGCTTTAGCATTGCTTTCATAATAAGTTGTGTAACTCATATCATCTAACTCTGTATGTTCGTCTTCTCTCTGGTTTCTAGCTCCCTCAAGCCTTTTAATAAGCATATCTCTATAATCCTTTTCTTCTTCGGTATAATCAACAACCTCAACGCTAGGCTCTTTTTTCTCTTCTAATTTGTTTTGTTTTTTAATATCCATACACTAAAATAAATCGTATTTATTAAAATCATCATCAATAACCTCTCTTTGCCTTACTTCCTGCGTTATTAAACGATTCCTTCTTATTGTTAATTCAAACCAATATCTCATCAATATACAGTCTAAATGGTCTGGACTTCTTCCTATATTCTCTTTAATAGTTTCTTTAGGGACTAATCGCTTCTTATCATCTCTATCAGGGTATAAATCCTTTAACTCGCTTAATTCTTCCTCTATCTTCTCTCTATCATCTTCTGACACTTCTGCTGTTATAGCTAACTTATGATTATTGATTATATTGGCTATGTTCCAGCCACATTGGTCTTTTAAGCTCTTAAAGTTATCTCTAGCATATCTTAATACCTTTTTGCCTTGCTTTACTGTATAAATAGGCTCAGCGTTTAAATCCTCTAATACACTGCCATTAGCAATAAAACCATTAATACCTTTCATTTGGTCTATAAATCCTCCTCCAACTCCTACCTCGTCAGCTATTACCCTGCTATAAGGTATCTTTTCATCTCTTAGTATTATTTTAATCTCTCCAGAAGTAAAGTCAGTTAATTCTCCTTGCCAAGTCTTTATCTTGTATATATTCCAGCCTTTAAACAGATATAACTTTGTAGTGTCTTTGCCTTTCCTTGCTATATCTATAATAGCGTATTTCTCACCATCTTCAATACTATTAGTCCATATATCCTGTATAGCATTACCATCTATTAAGCAGTTCTCATCATCATCATAGTCCCAATTACCACCCTTTAGCCTTTGTCTAGTTGTCTTATCAGTAATTTCGCTTAACTGTTCGCCATAAGTATCAGCTGTATAATGATTATCAGAATATAGCGATTGAATATAACAATAAATACTTTCCAGCGTCTTATTCCTCCAAGGTATCCAAATCAATCTCTTTAACCAATTCTTCTTAGGGTTACAAGTTAAGAATAACTTAGGGTGTAAACCATACTCCTTATTTAAGTGTCTGCCGATTCTAGTCTTTAACACATCAAAAGCTCCGAAGTTAATCTCGCCTGCTTCTTCTAACCAACCTCCAGTATATTCTGTGCTTCCAAACCTTTCGTATAATGGGTCAGAAGGCTGATAATCTACATCTAATAAATCAATCTTGCTCCCATTTTTAAACTCTATGTAATTATATTGTCCGTTAAGTTTCCAATCGCTATCAGGTATTTTGTGATAAGCACAAACCTTTTTAAAAGTTTCATAACTACTAGCCATTAACCTCTTTAATTCTTTTCTACCTATAAACCATTTAGTCTTAGGATATTGATAACACATTACCATTAACCATTCACAACCGAGCCAGCTCTTGCCTCCTCCAGCTCCACCTCCGAATAGTATATATTTAGTTATCTTGTCTTGTAGCTTAGTCCAAGCCTTGTGTTGTTTGGGGAGTGGACGAATTGTAGGCGTTATCTCTATCATACATAACTACTTTTTAAAATATGTTTTAAACTTTCCTCTATCGTATTTGTCTTTATTAAAGGTGGCTACCTTTTTAGTGTTATTCTCTGATAAGGTGGCTACCTTTTTGCTATTTTCTTTATCTTTATCATTAAAGGTGGCTACCTTTCCAACTGTTGCTATTTCTTTTCCATAATAAGTTATTTCAAAGGGTAAATCCTTTAACTCTTTAGATAGATTATCCTTTAAATCTTTAATGTTTATCTTCCTCATCTACTGGTTTTATATAGTTGAAACTCTTAACAACTTCACCTTTGCTAGTAATATCAACCTTTTCAGTTATTCCTTTAATAACAATAGGCATAGCGATATCTTTAATATCACTTATCTTTGTTGTAGTCGCTTCGTCTAATTCTATTAGCTTCTTAGCAGTAATCTTTTTAGCCATTCTGCTCAAAACATTCTGTTCTATCTCTTTTTCTTTGTCTTCTACGCATTTCTTTAATCTATCTTGCCAGTTCTTACCGCCAGAATTACCTAAAGCATATTGATTTCCTTTTGGTGCTCCTCGTGCCATATAATGTGTTTACTCTAAATTATTTACTTATGCTAGTTTATTTTGCGACGCCTAATTTATACTTTACTCTCTTATTTATATTTTGCGACGCTTAGGGCTTCGTTCTAAGCTCTTTAAATAAATTAGTTGATGTCTATATCCTTTTTATGGATAGTCTATTCTATTGGTGTTGGAGTTTCTATCACTTCAGGTATTTCTATCGCTGGTTTAATACAAGTTATATCAATGTATTGTTTACTTACTCCATTTAAGGTTAATGTTATTACTTGGCAATTATCGCCTAATTCAATTATTTTAGCTCCAGCGTAGTTTATACCATTATTAAATATGTTAATAGCTTTAGTGTCTTGGCTCTTCTTATAATAGGTATAACCAAAATAACCGCCTATCAATAAGATAATGATTATTGGTATTATTACCAGCTTCTTGTTTATTCTTCTTTTAGCTTTTGGTTTTATTTGTCCCATATAGTTTAAAAGTTATCAACAGTTATGTTATTATTTTAATAGTATTGTTTATGTTGTTTTTATATTAGCTAATGTTAGCTTAAATCAATTACTGTAAATGCTTGACAATGCTTCGCCTATGTGATATTATTACAGTATAAGAACATTGACAATCTATTATACAAGCTAAGTATTAAATAAAAGATATGTTAAAAATCAAAGAAATGTCTAATGTTGGAGTATCTAAATATGTTGTTAATTATTACACAGGTAAAAAACATAATGATGGTAGCGACTTCTATGATATTGCAATTTTCAAGAATAGGAAGAAAAAAGACATCTTTATTACAGAACTAAATAGGGCTTAACTCCCAGTCAAGTTTAATACTTGACTTGTATAATAGAACTTATTA
>Ga0307928_10003046_pt1 | contig 12815 bp, 31 predicted proteins | sample AceLakmetagen232_FD_201815 | JGI IMG/M metagenome (GOLD analysis project Ga0307928, IMG submission 201815) | Saline water microbial communities from Ace Lake, Antarctica - #232 | ecosystem: Environmental > Aquatic > Non-marine Saline and Alkaline > Saline | place: Antarctica: Ace Lake... | reverse complement strand
TTTCATCCTTGATGTGATGGTTAGCTTTCTTCTCGAGGTCTATATCCATTTCTAATACTACATTGACTATCCGTTCAAGCTCATCCGTGTCTGGATGAATGTCAACGGTATCGAGTACCTTGGTTATACTGTCAGTTGATATGGGTGTGCCTGCTTTATCTAGCATCATTACCGCATACATAACTGGTATAGGGGCTGATATGTCTACTTCTTGTGTCATTTGGATTTCCTCATAATACAGAGAACCTTACCATCCTTGGCATTATTCCCCTTTGGCTCAGTGGTCAATATTGGTAAACCTATGGTTAGTGATAGAGTACAATTACCATCTTTCCAGTAATCACATTTACATTTGTGTTTTGTCATTGTTATATTTCCTAAATGTGACGAGTAAATACCATCACTTGGATATCATCGACACATATACTGAGTTTGAATAATTCATTTATCTTGTCACGAATCTCTTCTTTATCGTAACATTGTTTGAGTTTAAAGTCGTTTATGTGTATATTCTTCTCGAAGTCCATGAATGTATCGGCATCTACGCTGAATAGCACCTTTCCCATTCTGAGATAGCTAGCATCCATTGGATCATCTACGCATAAGTATTCACCCTCTTTCCATGAGCTATTAGAGTAAAGAATATTCTTATCATCATAATATTCGGACACATGACAATACCAGTAATCTGCATCTAATTGATCATTGGTTATGCCTAGTTTATCTATGAACGTTCCCATATGTTGATCTTTGTTATTCCTATACAGAACTCCAATCATACCTATAATTCTTGTATATACTCCCATTGTTATTTACTTCCATGCCGGTTCTTTTCTGATATAGGATTGTTCCTTTGGTAGTTTATATTCCACATTCTGTGTACTTTCGTCTTTACCATCAATATTGATAGCAGCAAACGTATCCATCTCAACATACTTAGTATGGCGATAGGCTCGTGCTGTGTTAGCTAGTTGCTCTATCATTCCTGGTTTGTATGTTTCGTTATCAATGTAACGTGCGTCAATCACCTGTTCGTATCCAGCATCCTTAGCTATCTCGCATGCTTGGAACAGTGTGGGACTACTTGTGGTGAGAACTGCCCATCTAGGCTTATCTCCTCTACCATCATCGTAGGTTAGGAATCTTAGAGGGATTGTTTCTGCTGATAGAGTATTAATAATCATAGGTGTAGTTAACACTAGCACAGTAGGTCTGTATGGAGTAACATCACCGAGATTGTACTCGTAATGAGTACATCTTCTACGTAATAGAGAGTCGTTAGTCTTACCTGATGTAGCTAACTTGGGATGCCATATATGTTCACTGATTATCTGAGCATTGTACTTTATCTGCATACCACTATGATACGCTTTGGCAGCTAGGTCAGCGTCTTCTTGTCCCCATGTCCCATCGTATTCTTGCGATAACCAGCCTACCATGGACATACGTTCTCTAAAGAACATTATCATACCGCCCCATATTACATTGAAGTTATCGGTATAGTATGATTCTCCATTATCGACATCTCTACGGTCAGGTGACTTTACCTTACCGTTAGGATCCCTATGGTCTATTCGCCCAGTCATAAGAACATTGGGCTTAAGTGATTTACGAACCCTAGATATAATATCACGTGGTGGTATGATATCTGGGTCTGTCTTGATTATGATATCCCCTGTCGTATGTCTGCATCCTGTATTACAGAGAGTGCTTAAGCGATAGGGTGCTCTGTTTAATATAGAGTCCATCCTGGATCTCCGAGGAGGTCTAACATATCTAACTCCTCCTATCTCAGGTAAATTCCCCCTTGACCAATCATCCACAACAATTACACTACTATATTCATCCATGGCTTCTTGCCACAGTGGAAGTGTTTCCCTTAGTGCTTCTAGTTTGTTATAATGGGGCATTACTACGGTTACTTTCTTCATATTTAATAATCTCCATATTTCTATAACATATCCCACAGTAGTTGGGTGGTGCCAATACATTCCAGTATGCTTCTGTTGCGTGTCTAAGAGCTGAATATTCATCGCTTAATAATCTATCACAATTTCCTGTACAGCCTTCTGAATCTGGACAGTCGCGTCTATCCCACATTCCGCTAGCTTCAACGTGGAGTACGAGCATCTTCTTTTTCCTTATACCAATCTGTAAAGTTAATTACAAAGTCTTCGAGTGCTTGGATAGCTTCCTCGTCTGAGCCTGGTAATGCATCGGAAGCTATACTGGACTCCTCTTCAAAGGAATCTAGAGAGAATAAGTAAGATAGTATCTTATTTCCACGCTCATGGGAGTCTGGAATGATAGAGGATAACCTTTTGTCTATTTCTTCTAATCTAAGTTCTATATTTGCCATTGGTTAACCCTTGTAATCGTTTGTTATTGCTACTGGATATCTTTCGTGAAAATGAAACATTATAATCTCAGCGTTATCATGGACAGCCATGGATGGAATTATCTCGTACCACATTGTCAATAAGGTTATGACATTGATACCTTTGTAATCATCAATGAGTTCATTGAGTGAGTCAATTATAGACCCCTTCCATACTAATCCTATACACATTAATCATGTCCCCCATCCATCTCGCTTTTCATCTTTAACATGCGAGCCCTTGCAACTTTGTATTGTTCTTCTGGTGGAAGCTTACTAACGAATAGTTCTATTGCGTAATTGTGTAGACCATCCATAGCCATGTCTAACTTTAAACAGAACTCAGGATTGAAGGTGGTAGTATAATATTCAAGGTCTTTGACTTTGACCATTACTTTAACGCCTTGAATCCAGCTGTTATCTTGTCTACTCTTTTTCTCGGATATGGACCTAGAACACAACATGTGTTGCTACCAGGCTCAACCTCAGTCTTACCTGCATCCGCTACTAGGTATCCTATCAGTCCATTCTCCTTTGCTTGGGCGAGTATCTTGATTAGTGAAATCTCATCATTGACAGCTAGTACAACCTTAACTTGTTGTTGTTCCATCCATGACTTTGTATCTTGTACAGGAGACCATCTTAGAGCTATTGCTACTGCATGTCCTGCTTGAACAGCCATCTTGCCTCGTGACATATTGAGGTCAGTCCTCATGAATATAGCCATTATAGGGTTCTTCATTGTTATACCTTGAAGTCTGTACTACTTATCTTATTGAAAACCTTAACTGAAATATCCACGGTATCGTACTCAGAACACATTTCATCTAATGACATCTTCTCGTCTTGAGAAACTTGCAATAGACCAGATATAATTATCATAGTCTGTGTTCTTGTTATTGGTATCATTGTTTATTCTTTTTCTCCGGATACATCTCGTAGAAGGAAGTTCTGCCTATTGACATCCCTCCTGCGTCGTTGATGGCTGTCTCGGTTATTAACGAACCACAGTTATTACACTGGTATTCGTTTTCTTTTGTATTAAAAGTAATATCTTTAGAGTCACATTTAGGACAAAATGGTTCATTGTGCCATGCAATCATTGTTTATTAAACCTCATTAGTAGGACTTACTATCCAGCACCCGGTCAAGTATTCTACATACATTAGTTATGTATGGGATATTCACTTTTAGTAGCTGGTTCGTAATGAAGATGCGACCATCCTCCCAACCATTAGTGATCTTCTCTTCCCCAGGCGGGGTGAATACCTTCTGAATATTTCACTATTCTCCATCGGTATTTATGCGTAGGTAGCAGTTCTTGACTCTCCGCTATTCCTACAATATATCTATTCATTAAATAGAGCATCGGGTGTTTCTGGTGCCTACTGTTTTGATTGTACGATTAACTTTTATCCACTTTCATCTTCATCAATGCAACATTACATAGCTTTCTTAATGCATCATGATATTCGGGATCACATATCTCTTTGAGAACCTTACAATAGTCTCGTATAAGTAACATATCGCCGTATTCACTATTGGTAATGCTTACCTTGGTGTTTGCGAGAGTTTCAACTTCTTTATCGTTTAATGTGAGCATTTTCATTCTTGTCACCTATAATTGAGATGGGAATGTAATAAATCTGTAATCTACTACGATGGGTGCTTTTATTATGGCTAATAATATATCTGATCTATAATCACCAAAACTTCTACCGGAGGATAGGTCTTTCACCGCATATATACCATCATGATAGATGCTTAAAGACTCAAGTCCATCTGGTGCAGTGGCATGTTTGTATATGGCTATGAACATTGTACTGGTTCTTCCGTAACCTGATAGACCTAATGGGAAAGCAGATTCTTTCTCTATTAATTTGTCTATTATTGATTTATCTATTATGTCCATTGTTTCACCTTGATATGGAACGATGAGTAGGAGTTGAACCCACCACCTGGGTAATTATTCCAGATATTTATACAGAACAGACTTCCTAACACGCTAGCATGCTATTCCGCCCTCTTAGTAGAGTAATCTGTATTGCACCACGCCATCGCACTAATCTTTCTTATTCCTACCTAGGAATGATCTTTTATTACTTATGTAATCTATGTATAGCAGAACTATATCTGATATTATTGCTGTTACACAGATAGTAATAGTCCATTCATATGGTGTAGTAAAACAACTCACACCAAATAGCATAACCATTATTAGAGTAAAATGTGCAAGGAGCCACATAAAGAATATTATCAATACTATGGTTGTTTGTACATTATCCTTAGTTAACCATTCACGAATTTTATTGTTTGTCCAATGATATAAATCCTTGATATAGTGCCATACCCATTTCCAGAAAGATTGATATCTTGATAAATCAGTACTTTCCATTTCGTGTATCTTCACGGTTAATCACTTGAATTGAATTGGTGCCACCGTCAGGAATTGCACCTGTTCTCCATGGGTCCTCGTTCTCATGGTTTGGGAACCTAAGTCATACGCCTACCCACAGGGTCATTTACGTCGGATCACTCATGAGACTAGACGCTATTCTACCCCGCCTCTCAGCACGGTCGCTCTATTGTAAATGGTCACGAAGTAAGCTAGCCCAATCTATTATTGGAACTGGTAATAGCTCATCAGCTTTCTTCTTGTGCCTTCTAGACATGAAATCTGATATAATTAATACCGAAGATAATAACACTGTGTATATTCCTGTAATAGTTACTACTACTATAGCTGGCAATGGTAGACTTACCATAACACCAATTATAAGCGAACCTAACATCGCATGCATTTTCACACCGTCCCAGTAGTTTACTCTACATATGTGACGATAATATGGATCTCTACCGGTAGTTTCTATTTCCCATACTTTGTATCCTTTATATTGAAAGTAATTAGGATCAGTTAGAAGTCTTAATCTTTCTCGGAATGTTATCAATCATGCCCACATCAATTATGTCTAATACGTTTTCCTCGTATCCCATAGCTTCTATCTCATTGATAGTTCTACTAATATGAAACATCATCTTCTTCTTGTTATCGGGAACGAATAGTCCGAAGGCTGTATCTATCGCCCACTGTGGACTATCCATACCATTATGACAACAGAATATGAATGGCAATAATAACTCGTTATCTAGATTGTAAGTAATCTCATCTTCGTTCAATACTATTGGTTTACCACATGAGACACATCTTGCTGTCCAGTTTGTCATTTAATGTTCTCCGAGTTAATAACTAATGAGAATGTTCTATTAGCATTCTTTTTCAAGTGTTGTTTGATAGAAGTCTCGACTTCTTTCCCTATAAATTCAGCAAATGTATCAGGATCCCATTCTCCACCACCGGAGAATACCTCTCCATCATCTGATGTGAATAGACTATATAATACACCTATTAATTGTGGGTCAGCCATTACTTTATCTCCTTGTAGATTTCCTTAGCTCGGTGGAGTAGATATTCCTTATTGTTAATACCGGGGAAGTCTATGATCTCTTCTGTTAATCTTAGTTTGATAGTGTTGATATGCTTACCTACTGGTACTCCCAACTTGATTAGGTCATGTCCATTAATAGCTAAGTCCTTTGTGGATATGGGTGGTTTATTATTATATATTTTCCATACCCTTTTCTCGAACTCATCAAGCTCAGTAAGGAACTCTTTATTGACATAACCAGTTCCTATAAGGTCTGCTCTTTGTAGTAAGAATAGATCAGTGATTGCTTCCTTGCTACCAGCACGTCTTATGAATCTACGAATACTCCTATCCGTTCTGAGGTTAGAGTAATTCTTATTATCCATGTGTCTGGCTACTAACTTAGACACGTGCTTAATCTCTGCTTTAGAGAACTTAAGTCGGGTCATTATGTTGATAGTTATTTCTTCCGACACCTTCTCATGTCCAGGAAAGTACGGGGGCTCTGGGTTTTTCTCTTTCTTACCTAAATCATGGAAAATTCCAGAGAGTCTTACTAATGGTTTCTCTAACGGTATATTCTCTGCTACCTGTATAGAGTGATTGAATACTGTATACTTGTGATATTGTTGAGGTTGAGTAACTCCTCTAACTGCTTCCAACTCAGGGAGATGGATAGCTAGAAGACCTGTGTATATCATTATATCCATCGCTTTAGTTAAGCCTGGGGACTTCATCATTTTCATGAGTTCTATCCTAACTCTTTCTTTGGAGATAAACTCCGTCTGTTGAGCTAACTTAGTACAAGCATGTAATGTATCTATATCAATAGACATATCTAGTTTACCCGCAAAACGAACCATGCGTAACATACGCAGTGGGTCTTCCTTAAACCTTAGTTCTGGATCTCCCACACATCTTATGATTCGTGATGCAATATCGTCTAGACCTCCAACATAATCCACATATTCCATGGTTACAGGATCTTGCGCTATTGCGTTGATTGTAAAGTCTCTACGAGAGACATCTGCTTTGAGTGTCTTCTCAAACACTACCTCGCTTGGATGTCGTTTATCATCGTACCTACCTTCTGACCTGTAAGTAGTGATTTCAGTTTGTACAGCATTTGAGTTTACTACTATAACTGTACCAAACTTCTTACCGACTGATAATACTCTATATCCGTCAGCCTCGAATATCTCAATTACCTTATCTGGATGTGCATCGGTGGTTATGTCGATATCATCACTAGGCATTCCTAGGATGCTATCTCGAACATATCCACCTACGAAATAGGCATCAAATCCATGATGTCTAAGTATATGACAATAATCAATGGGCGATGTATATTGGGCTGTTATTATTTACACCTTCTTGTATTTATATCTGATAGTGAAATCGGTTATGGTGTGTTGTATCTCACACTTGCCTTGTAAATGTAATGAAACTAATAAGTTAGTAACGTGTCCTGCTGTATTGTAATATCTATCGTCTTTATTCCACTTGGAACCGCTTAGTTCCTTGTATTTCCTTCTGAGTGTTCCTTTGGTTTGCCAAGTCTCATCTAGAGCTTCATACATGGCTTTGAGAGCTTCATCAATAGTTATCTTGTAATACTCACTATGAATCATATCATTCGCCACTATTAATACTGAGATACCCAAAATATATTGTTGCAGGAATTGTACCTATTAATGTATAGGGCATTATCAATATCCCGACGATACATGATGCTATCCCGAAACCGAAACTGAAATGAATCCATTTATCCTTCATAGTTCTTCCTCAACCAAGAGTAGAATGCTAACTTGGATGGTAAGCAGAATATGTATAATCCTACCACGAAAAAGAGACTAGCAGTCTGTGAGTATATCATGGCTAATGCGAAACACTGAGATAAACTTAAGATTATTAGTAATAACCAACCTGTTGATTTCATTATTCCATTACCTCGGGTGCTTAAAGTCTGTTGAACCAAATAGTAGTATAACTAGTACACCAAAGAGTATTGTTATAATGTCCCCCTCGATATATCCTGCTAATACGAATATACCACCTATGAGGCATAACGTACTTTTAGCTATAAGCTCAAGTATAAATCTAACGGTTTTACTTTCCATAGTATTATCCTCTATTGACAATGGCGGACGTGAAGGGACTTGAACCCTCGACCACTGGATGTCTCCTTTCAGCCTAGTGCCCTGTAAGGTAGCCGGGCACCGACTGAGAATAGAAGTCCAGCATCCTATCCATCTAGACGACACGTCCACTTCTAATGTTTTCATGTATCTCCCTGTGGCAATTCGCACAGAGCATAATACATTTATCAAGTTCTTTCTTGACAATATCCCAACTTCTTCTAGCCATCTTGTGGGATGATAAATTCATTTCCTTATCTTCGGGAGATTTATGATGAAATTCTAATGCTGAGTTACAGTTATTATAACCGCATACAGCACACTTTCCTCCCTTGTAATCAATAGCCTTTTGCTTAATACGTTTAGCTTTAGCTATCTGAGCCAATATAGCTTGGCATGTTTTAGAACAATATTTTCTTTGCTTACCAGTTAATTCTTTATTGCATCTCTTACAGAATAACCCGTTTGGAGTTTTAATACGATCATACCTAACCGCACCATTTCTTACTGAATAAAGTGGGACACACTTTACGCAAGTCTTTCTATTTGAAATATTATGTCTCTTACTGTCTTGATAATGATAATTAGGAATAACATTATCACATATCACGCATTTCCTCATATGAGTATGTGGCTATGACTCCGAGTCTCTCTATTTCGTCCCCGTTACCTATTGCTTCGATTTCCCATACTTTAGTTGGTTTCATAGTACCACTTTCTTGGATCCAAGAATCCTTATGATTGGTAGTCCGACGTATTCATTGGTTCCCTTCGTCTCAGGGTATCTATGTCTAAGTAACGTACTCGTTGACCGCATGAAATACAGATATCGTATTCTAATAGTTGACCTGTTTCTCTATCTTTGCCAACTAAAAACATACCTTTGGGACAGAATGGGCATTCTTTCCTGAAACCAGATGATATAGTTACCATACTCAGCTTGTGATGATAAACATCCAACACTGGTTCCTTTAATCGTTTAGTCATTTATTTGCAGCTCGATAGGCTCTGACATATAGCAGAGCTCTACTAGTTATGAAATCTTCTTTAGTTAAATTATGCCAATTCAATGCTTTATAATCTTTCTCAGCCATCTTTATGGCTTGGCAATATAGCCTATCGGCTAGTTCTAAATCGTGATTAGTATCTCCTTTTCTTGAAGGTGTTGCTGGTTCATACATTACTGTTCCTCTTTAATTTGGTCCCGCCGGCTGGTTGTGACCTAGCTGCTTTGATGGTTCCACACATTTTATTACCATTGTATTTCCCCACTTCTGACCAACCATCTCCAATCTGCAACGTACTACTCGATAACTAGATCCTTCTTTACCTTCTCCCATGTAATAAATGAGACTGGGTCGGTGTTGGAACTGCTCTATCGTCCTTCCTATGCTATCATGTTAGGTTCGGCGGGTGTGATTACTTCCATATGCCATCTGGATTTAGACGTTCATATTCTTCTTGCTTATCGTTCTTCTTACCTATCCATTCTCTGAATAAGTAATCTCTGTGTAAATCTTCTATATGTGATTGTATCACATAAAAGTTGAAATGTGGATAGTTCTTGCAAGTTGCAGAACATAGACATACCCTGGGTCCCAGAGTAGGAGTGTGACATCCTTCACATGGTTTACAATTATCCTCAAAGGATTTCCACCTTCTAATGTATCCATACCTTGGATCTTTTGGAGGTATCCAATGTCGTCTTCCCATACCTCTTAATCTTTCTTTTACTTCTTCAATAGTAAGTTCTTTAACTGGCATTGCAAGTCACTATCTCAATCGAATCTGTATATCTAAATTTACCATTACTAACGAATCGATTACCGAACAACCCGATACGTGTAAATTCCTTTGCCATAGGTTCAACGAAATTACATTCATCCATTATAGAATATAGTATTGGATATGTTTTACGCATCATTGTGATTATTCCTTTTGATTGGTACTCCCGGAGAGATTCGAACTCTCGATCCGAGGCTCCAAAAGCCCCTATCCTTGTCCGCTAGACGACGGGAGTATTTAGTATTCTCTTTCAGATAATATAGTACGTCTATCTCGGTGACCATCTGGTTTATGGTTATACAACATATTCCACGCATTATATATAAGCCAAACACTACTGATAGGTAATGTAGAACCATACAGTGGATCAAAGAACTTCTCATACCCACCTGAGTATTTGACGTGCTTGAGTGAACCATCTTCACGGAATTCTGGATTCATTATTTCTAAGTGATAGACTCGTATGGTATTGTCCCCTTCCGTATAAGGTACGATTTGTAAAACCACCAAGTTCTATAATTTATTCGTTGATATGATTGACCGTAGAACTTGTAAAGTGCTTCTATTAATATTAAATTGTATTTTATATGATGTAATAGTCCATCCTTGAGTACTGGAGTATGTATTTCCATTTCACATATTTTACAAGTGATGTGTGGTTTTATTATCAATATAATAACCTAATATTCGTTCATCATGAAGTGCCAGAACTTAGCATATTTCTCCATGTAAAGTTTATCATGTCTTAGATTAAGTGCATACTCGATTACCGAATGGTTGGTTGTTTTGTTTTGTGATAAGATAGGGTGATTAACATTTTTCCAAGTTGAACGATATGCCTCAAATCCACCACTAGTGCCGTATAGATGTAAGTTTACACTATCACACTCTAAGTCCTTAACTCTGAGGCTATTGAAATCAGCTTCTATCTTGAGAATAGAATTTTGGAATACAAGGAGAGGAACTCTTGGGAACCCTAGTTCCTTCTCTAACTTAAGTAATTCAATTATAGTATATGTCTTACTGTTGCTCGTCGTAAGCATTGGCTAATAACACTTCCAGTTCTATATGACATAGTCTTTCATCTATATCTTCAATAGCAGATGACAAAGTAGATAATTCCTTGAGTATTTGCTGTAATACATACTTAACTTTATTGTCAGCTATATGACCGGTATGTGGTAGTAGCTTATCCTCTATGCCTATAACGATCTCCTCGCTTTGATGAGGCTCGCAATGAACTTACGATTTCTCTCCATAGCTATATAATCTGGATTATCACGTTTGGTTGACATAAAACCACCATTATCTTTCATTGGTGTGTTAACCATCTCGTGCTCAATTATAGCTAGTTGTTCTTGTAAGTATAATAGAACTTTGTCTCTCCCATCTCCTATCATTTCGGGGGTGACTAATTCCGGTTTTAGTTGATAAATACTTTGACATTCTTTGTTGTCGCAAACATAAAGATGGCTGGAATTGATGGTACTTGAACCGCCTGTGGTCAGGTAACACATCCTTAGTGTACCGTTGCAACCTTCTTTCTTACATTTCATTTTAATAGCTCCAGTTGTGCCTAGGACTAGGATTAGCATGGTGTATGGGTTGTACTGCACAAGTATGGAAACCCTGGATATCATACACATCAGTGTTATCGTAACCCTTGTCAATTATAATTTGAATGTCAGAGTTGTCTATTATCTCGATTATCTGATTAGTGGATATACTAACTACCATTAACTTCATTGGTTTATCAACCTTATATTGTAACTTGAGGGTGATAGTTGGGTAATCTCTACTTCATCACCAACATTGTAACCTATGTACGTTCTCTCACCTATGCTGAGTTTGCGTGTTCTGTCTAATACTAGATAGTAATCGTCTGATGTTCCCGGAATGAAAATTATATCCCCATCGGAATCAAACGCTGTTTTGCTATCGTCACCAGCTTCTATCCACATCTTAGTGATAGTTCCAGTGATAATTATTGGTTCATCGTAAGGTGTGATAGACCATACAACATAGCCGCCAACTAGGATAATAATCCCAGCTATAACTATTAATATTAGTGATTCGTCTTCCATTGTTTACCTCGTTTAAATGGGGCGGGAGGGGGGAATCGAACCCCCATTGAGGGCTCCACAAGCCCCCGTTCTAGCCGCTATACCACTCCCGCCATCTATTGTTATTTATAATGTGCATGTATTCGTGCTAATAGGATTTCTCTACTTTCTATGCCTAGTATATTTATTATACACTTCTGATATTCTTCCGGTAAGGCATGCACCTCCATTATGGCACATTCTTTACATACTATGAACGGGTGTGCTAATCCACTATCCATATAGAATTTTAATTCTTCACCGTCCATATCGATAGCTGTATCACATATACAACATATGCCTATGGGTACATTTTCTGGTGTTAGATTCATCGTGTTCGTTCCCTCTTTGATTGTGGAATGATTGAATAAATATGACTTGAGCTGAAAACAGACCAAGCTCCATAATAACCTATTATGGATGGTAATAGCATTACCATTAGTGATTGTGATAGTGCCATATAAATGCCCATCGCCATGTAGACGATACCATTTACAACTCCCATAGTAAGTATAATGAATAATAAAACTTGACACATACTTTCCCTAGCTTTCTGTAGTTCTGTTTTGATAGCTAGTATTCTTGCTCTACCTATCTCAAGGTCTCTTACCATTATCACACTCTCCACCGGTCTGAGCTTTAGTATTAGTTGTGTAAAGTGTAGAAATGATACCATAGAGTTCCTTCCATGAAGGCTTGCGTTTCTAATCGTTGGGATTAAAGATACTACCCACGAATAGTACAGTACTGGGTTTATGATATTGCTTTTCACGTATAACGTAGGTGAACTGTCTATTTGCCTTGAATATCTTAGGTGGTGTAAAGTTTGCACTTGCTGCTAGACATCGTGCGGTTATTACAGTAGCCGCCACAGCTTCGGTACCTTCCTCATCCACTTTGATAAATGACTTATGTATAATATCGTCTATCTTGACAAAGTCTTGTGGACGGGTAACCATTCCGTAAAATTGTGCTAAGTCCGAGAATG
>Ga0307928_10003045_pt1 | contig 12817 bp, 17 predicted proteins | sample AceLakmetagen232_FD_201815 | JGI IMG/M metagenome (GOLD analysis project Ga0307928, IMG submission 201815) | Saline water microbial communities from Ace Lake, Antarctica - #232 | ecosystem: Environmental > Aquatic > Non-marine Saline and Alkaline > Saline | place: Antarctica: Ace Lake... | reverse complement strand
GCAGCATCTTGAACCAAGACATCTAAAATATCAGTTCCATCAGTTATTTTAACAGTAGTAGAAACTGAAGTTCCACCACCAGTTACTTGAGTTAATACCTTATAAGCAACAGTATCAGAAGTTCCAGTAGTAGCTTTTTTACCATAAACTACGCCGTTGCGATGGTCAATACACCATTCGCCATTAGCAAAGTCTTGAACCATTTCATAAGCAATACTAACTAAATCAGCATTCCTTGATGTTTCAATAGCTTCATAATTACATCTTCTTAAATACTTCATTGGTAATACTGTTCCAGTAGTCCAAGCTAATGAAGTATCAGTATGATTTCCAACCATACAACCTAATTGGTCTAATATACCAGTATAAGCCAATCTACCAACAACAATAGTTCCTGCAGCTTCGCCAGCGTCAGTTGTTAAAGTAGCGGCAGTGATAATACCAGCACCATATTTACCATTCATCCAAGATGAACCAGCAATATCTGTTCCTGAATTAGAATCAGGGTTTGTCAATACGCTAACACTATTTCCGTGTTCATCACCAGTTTCGTCTTTAACAGTAGTAATGATGAAATGGTCTGTTGACCAAGTACAAGTAGCAGTAGCAACTTTTAATCGTATAGCTACTTGAATTGAAGCAGCTACATTAGCCATAGAGACATCACCAGTAAAGTCTGGTGCAATAACATAATCATTTCCATTTAAACTAATCTGAAAGGTTGAAGTGCTTGTTAAAGCAGTCCAGTTTGAAGCAGTTGATTCACCAGCGGTTGCACAAGTCAACAGAGCATCAGAAAAGTAGTATAATTGTAGAGTTTCACCTGTAATAGAGTTTAAATAAGCAGTGTCAGCTAAAATATCAACTGGCATTGGTAGTCTATTAGAGATGAACTCTTGGCGGTCATATCCGTCTAATAACATATTTTTAAGTTTAATTTTAATTAGATAACTCTTATTATAGAGGGGATGACAGGATTGTCGCCCCCTTCCCCTCTAAATAAGGATTAGATTATACAAAAATAATTTGTTCTGATTTATCACTGTAAATTATCTTTATATGGTCTCGGTCAATCATTTCTCGTTCAACCTCGGTTACTCTTTTAACTTTCTTTATAACCTTATCCTTTTTTTCTGTTTTCTTAGTCATACTATTATAAGATTAATAATTAGTCAGTTAATTCTGTTCCTAATCCACCATTAGCGTCTGGAGCAGTAGATTGAGAGATATAAATTCCTTGTCCTGTGGCAGAACCTACACCAGAACAACCCATAAAGGTTGGTCTGATTAAATGTAGATAACCACCAGTAGTCGCAGCACCTAAAACAGCATCAGTCATAATTGTTCCAGTACTAGCTTGAACAAAGTTTACACCATTTAAATCTTTAATAGTATTGTTAAAGTTCATAGCAGCACCGTCAACTACTTTAATAAAACAAGCAGTTGCAGCTGCAGCTGTTAAAACACTCATATTAATATAAATGTTCTCTAAGAAGTTCTCTTTAACTGCACTTGAACCTCCGCCGGATTTAGCATCAATCTTAATACCATAATGAGCTACTGCACTGCCAATATTTGATTGACCAAGTACAACATTTTTCATTGTCAAACTATCTCCTGCCATCCAGAAGTTAGCCCAACCAGCATCATCAAGTCCAGCTGTTTTTACCATTGAACAATTTTCAATGTATGTTCCTTCTCCATTGTCAATAAATCCATATAAGGATTCATCTGTAGTAGAAGCATTCTCAACTTTTATATTTCTAAATGTATTTCTAGTTCCAGTAACTAATACTGGAGCTAAATCAGTTGCTACACCAGTTACACCCATTTTGATTCTTGAACCTTGAGCTGTTAATCTTCCACCACCATCCATACCTACGAAATGAACTCTGTTCTTTGAAACAGTTATCATTGCATCAATTTCGTGTGCTGAATTACTATCTAAAAGAATAACATCATTGTTATTACTTTCAGTGGCAGCATAAGCCAGTTCTAAAGAAGTAAAGAATCGGACATTTCCTTCAGGGTCATTCTTGTATATTTCTTGAACAGTTTGATAATTTTTCTCGTCTGAATCATCTGAATTCATAACGACCATTATATTACCAAATGTTGGACAAATGGTTCTGGCAAAGTTGATATAACCTTGACCATACCCACTATTTTGATTATAATTCACTGTATTTTATTATTTTGGTATGCTTAACGACATTACAATGTAAACAAAGAGGTTGTATATTATCAATATAATCTGAACCACCTTTGCTTAAAGGAATAATATGGTCTTCTGTAAGTTTTATTTCAGGTTCTTGTCTTCCACAACAAGGACATCTATAACCATACTGTTTTCTAAGAAGTTCCCATTCACCAAATGTATGTGAACCTTCGGCACTTCTTTTTTTTCTGTTTCTTTTATTTTTTAACCAACTAACATAATCTTTATTTTCACACCTACCATCAATATAGCTAGGACAATTTTTACCGCTAAATCTATTTTTTCTAGATTTACTCATCTTTTCTCTAGCACTTTTAGATTGTTTTGTGCCTAAGCGATTTTTGTTGCCTTTATTAGCTTTACCGATTTTTTTAGATGCTTCTTCTAAAGTTTTATTAGTTTCTTTGGTTAATCCTTTATTCCAAGGTATAAACCCCTTCTTAAAAGAACCAGAATTAGGCTTTTTTATTCCCTTTTTACCTTTATGCCAGGGGACGTTTCCTTTTAAGAATCTTCCCTTTTTATCTTGCATACTAAACAATTATTTATTTTATATAGCCCACCACCGACCTCTTTAAGTCATAGCTAAATAAAAATTAGTTAAATTTACGCAGTTGTTGGCAAACTTCCAATCAAACCACGACCACTTAAAATAGCGATACCATAAGACATTCTAGTACCATAGGTCATATTGTCGTTATGGACATCAACGCCATTGTTAGAGCCAGCTGGGGAGTGTAAATTGTTTGGTTCGAATATACCAGCATAAGCTTGTAAACTTCCTTCTATACCATTACCAATAGCAGCAATGAACCACCATTTGCGTTTAGTACTATCGTTAGCACCAGCCGCAGTTGTAGCTAGATTAGGTAAGATAATGTGTGTATAAGAATTAGCATAATAATTTAATACGCCAGCGTGTGAAGCATCAATATCAGCAGTACTTTGTAATACTTGTTTAATTGTTCTGCAAGTATTAGGGTCATTAGAAGAAACAATCGTATTGAAGTTCATTGTTCGTTTCTCTCCAAAGTTGGATAAAACATCAGTAGTAGCCAATAGTTCAGCAGATTCTAAAGCTCCCTGTGAAAAAATAGGGTCGCCTGAAACTCTGTTTCTATAAGTGCTTGTTGAGTTAGACAATCCATTAGTCGCATATACTAAAGGATTAGTGCTTCCAGCACCAGTATAAACATTGATTGTTTCGCCATCTTGATCGGTATAAGAGGTAGATGAGCAAAATGTCAATCTATGTGTTAAGTCTAATTCGTATCTTTGAGGACAGTGGTGAGGTAAACCAGTCATCTTTGAAACTATATTGGATTTTTTGTTATATCTTAACATTTCCCAAGTAATTTCAATTTCGGCAGCAACTCTCTTAGCAGTCATAGTGATGTTATATCCAATCCCAGCTTCAACTTTTGAGGCGTCATCGCCTTCATTTTTAAGTTTAGCAAAGGTTTGAACATCAACTTCATCATATCTACGAGTATTACCCGTATGTGCTTCAAGATTTTCAGTTATAAATAACTGTTCAGCTACTGGTTTAATCAATGTCCCCTGAAAATTGAACTCTTTTTCTTGTAAATCTGTCATTTCAGATAGAGTTCCTATGTTCAGTAGGTTTGTATAAGCCATTTTATTTAAGTTAAGTTAATTAAAGAGAATATACTATTCCCAATTTGGGTCAGCATAAGCTTGGTCTGAATTCAAAATGAATTCTCCTTTAGCTGTAGTTAAGAAACCAACACAGGTGACAACATCATAAGTTGTGCCTGCTTTGTTCACTAATCCAGCGGTTGACATATCAAAGGTCACACCAACATCTGTAGTAGCTAAAGTTCCAGTTACTGTGGCGTAAAATGTTGCATCTTGACCACCAGAAGGAATAGCGACTGATACTTTTCTACCAGTAGCAAAATCTGAATCGCCTGAAGTAATTGACTCCATTATAATTCCGATATGTTTAGTAGATTGAGCAGTAGCAGTTACTAACTCTCCAGCACTCAAAGAAACCAAATCCCCCATTGTAAATGTAACTGAAGCGTCGGCTTGGTATCTCTTCAATAACCACTTTCCTTTTGCAGGAGTTAACATAAGTTTTATATTATTGTTAATTAGAATAAACAAAACTACCAATAACAATGTTATCGGCTTGAATGTTTTGTTTTAATGTGCCTATATATTAAGTTTTTAACGAGGTGTCACCCCGATATATATAGGTTTTTGTTTACTAGGATTTGAATTATCCCGTTCGCGCCACCTAGCAGTACTAAGTAGCGCTACCGAACATCAAATCTATTTCTTTTGTAGAATAAAATACATTAAATCTTCTGTATATTTTAATCCAATTAGTTTAAAGCTCTTTTTCCAAATATACCTGAAATCACTTGCCTTTGTCTTACCACATTGCTTATAAAAGTTCTTATCTAAATATAGTAAATTCTCTTTTACAATTATCCTTTTGTGTGATGGGTCGCCAATACTCCAAATACTTTCCTTTTTAGGCACACTTCCTACGAAAATACCATCTTTCTTTAATATTCTCCAATATTCACTAAATTCTTTAAAAAAGAAAATGTAATCTCCTTGATATGCTAAGTGTTCTAATACATCGTATGCGTGAATTTCATCAAAACTTTTATCTTCTATAGGTAAAGGATGTTTGGTTAAATCCCATAATATATCTGGTTTACATAATTCGTTTATATCAATATTAACTATTTTAGGATTTTTATAATTAGTTTCTTTATTATATAAAAACTCTATATTTTTTCTATGTCCTCCCCCTAGAAATAATATTTTTGGTTTCATAATCTTATTTTTTACCTTTATATTTATTATCAATAACCTTTGCCTCTTTAGTTGTAAGTAGAATATGTGTCTGGTCTTTACTTAACCTAATCTTGTTTGAGTTTATATAGCTACTAATATCAACTGGTCTTGTGTCATAATGTCCACAGATTATACTTGGGTCGCATAATGTCTTTGGTTTAGCTTTCCAAAAGAAGTATAAGTCTTCTCCCATTCCATCTGGCAACTCTTTACTTTCACCCTCATATAAGAATTTAAAGTATGGTTGCTTTATCCTATCAAATACACATCTTCTAACCATCAGTACACCTGCACCAGCCCCAACTACATCAAACGGTTGATTAAGTGGGAATTTAAGTGAACGATGAAACTTGTTAGTCTTCTTATCATACTTTCCAAATATCTGTGGTAAATATGGTCTAACCTTTGAAGTATATAACCCAGTCACAGCCTCACACTTAGGATTAGCCTCTAATACTTGTATCATCCTTACAATAGTATTTGGTTGGAAGCTTTGGTCTGTGTCAAACATCACAATCAAGTCCATATTAGATTTTAACGCTTCTCCCACAACATCACATCTCATCTTATCTAGGTTATATCCACCACTTATAAATAAAGATATACTATCGTTTCTCTTGTTTTGGAATACCCAGCTATAGAATAAGTATTGTATCTTGAACAAACTAACCATAAACTCCTTCATAAAACTTGGATAGTTATGTGCTAAACATATTCCAATTTTTAATCCTTGTTTATTCTTCATTTTCAATTAATTTATTATTCAAGTCTTTAATGGTAACATCTGCGTTATCTTTACCCCAGAAATTATCCTGAACTGCTGATAATGAGTGATTAAAGTTCTCATTCAGTATATATTTGATAGTTTCAATAGGTTTTAAACATAACTGTGTAATATAATTAATGTCAGACAATTTAATATCATTATCAAGGAATAATCTTTTAATCTCTTGGACTAAATCTTTATAGTTCTTGTTTAATTCTCCTTGATCAATCTCTCTCATACTTAAATTATCATATTCACCAATCATTTTAATCATTGCTTCTACAACTGGCACACATCTGTTATCTCTAGCCTTGCTTAAATCTTGCTCTTTTCTCTTTAATGCTTTTTTTACTTTATTGAACATAAGTTTTAGTTTAAATATTCTTCTAAAATAGTTACTTCTCTCTTGGCGAAATCTCCTTCTTTAATCTTTAGCTTATATGTAACTTCAGGAGTTTCAACTTTCATAGGGACTTTAACACCTGTATCAATATAAGAATAGTTCTTTACATACTTTTTAGTGGTGTAGCCTTGAAAGTCAATTCGTGTCTTTACAGTCTTATCCAGAACGATTGTTTTAACTCTCCTTGAGTTCCTAACAAAGTCCATATAATCAAAGTCTCTTTTCTCAACTTCATCTTTATCATCCATCAAGTGTAGTGTGATAGTATCAGCATACTCTCCTGAACTGTTTACGTGTCTTTTCATCTCTTTGTCCCAGCCGACAACTATCTTTCTATTGGTTTTCTCTTTACCAACTACATCCATTGTTCTGATAAATATGATTGTGTTATTATCTAAATCTTCCTTATATATAGGTACTTCGCCTTGTCTTAACTTAGCTATTTCTTCCTTTAGATTCTCAATTTCAGCCATCACATCAGGTCCGGTAATTTCTTCAATCTTAGTATCTTTATCTAAAGTAGAACTTTTATTGTTATCATTCATAAATTTTACTTAATAATTATTCTTCTTTTCTCTTAGCGTCTTTTGCCTTGATAAAACCTAAGCCTAATTTTCTAGCTGCTTCTTCGCCTCTATCACTCTCGGCGAAGTTATCTGTTCTAGGTTTAGCGTTGTTTATACTACCATAATAGGCGTTAGCTTCTGTGATAGGGTTTGATTGACCTGGGTTGTTTAAACCAGCAAGACCAACAGCATCTTTAACTTTATTGATAATATCTTCTTTTGTAGTAGCATCATCATTTAATCTACTCATTTGATATTTAATCTTCTTCTCCTTTTCCTCATCTCCACCTGTATATTGTTTAATAGCTTCTGACATCCAGCTATCTTTTTGAGATTTAATAAAGTTTGTTTGATTTTCCTCTAGGGACTCTTGTCTCTTTAACAATTCAACTTCCCTAGTGGTTAGCTTTTCTTGGTCTTCTTTAGTCATATCTCTAAGTTTCTTGAAATTGAAGTCTTTATTCTCTAATTTTAATAACTTCTCTTTAATATCTTTTAACTCTTCATCTTTCTTATCTGTCAACTCTTTCTCTTTAGTTTCAGCCTCTTCTCTAATCTTATCCAGTTCTACCTTACTTACCAACTCATCCTTAACTGGTTCGCCAAACTCATCGTAATATACTTTCTTTTCTTGTTCTGTCATAAGATTATTTTTTAACTGGCTGATTAAGCTGATTGAACAAGTCTTGTAAAATACCTTTTAGCTCTATTGAGCCTGATACTTCAGCTTTCACTAACTTGATAGCATTACCATCTGTTTCAATGATAATCTGTCTCATTTTAGGAGCATTAACTGGAGGAGTATCTTTAACTTCTTTTTTAACTTCTTCTTTAATTTGTTTTTTCATTGGGTTTATTTTAATTTTTTATATTGTGGATACATTTCGTCAAATAAAAGTGACTGAATATCTTCAAATGTTTTGTAATTATCATCAAAATTATTAGCAACTTTTATAATATCATCAGTAACCTTAGAAAATTCATTAAAGACATCTTCATTCTTATGACAATTCATTAAAATATTGGTTATTTTTCCACTAATCTCTTTAATTTTTATATTAATTGAAAATAATTCTTGATGTAATTCACTTCTACAGTCTTTTTTAGGTTTTTTTTTATCTTTATTTGACATAGGGTTTATTTATTTTAATTATTAACAACTCTCATCACGCCGAGAGCGACTGGCGCTAACTAAATAATTAAGCCCGACCTTTAATATAGCCAATTATTTAAATTATTTTTCTTTTATCAAAGGACTCTTCATTCTTATTTAAATCGTTATATAATCCATTCAAGCGATCAGCCTCTTCTTTTATCAACTCAATCCCATTTATAACAGCTCTACTGAAACATACCTTATTGTAATCTTCTGCCTGTCTAACAGCATAATTACCCTGACAGTTGATTAAATATCTACTAATCATCTTAAAAGCTTTGTTATCTAGCAATTCATTAGCTGAACGATATAACTCTTTCTTATCTGTTTCTTCTAAACTATTATCTATATTTGAAAAGTTTTCAGTAAAGTCAATCATCATAGACCGCAAACTCTGTTGAATAAAATCAATCTCTCTTATTTCTGGCTCTTCTTTTTTAAATAGTTTAAACATAATTATCTTTGTAATGTGTTAAGTGAGGGAGTTTGAGGCTTTTGCACTCCTTGTGCTACCTGTTTACTTACTTGACCTCCCATACCTCCCTGTGGAGCGTTTTGACCCATCTGTGGCGCTTGTAATTGATTAACAGGTTGTTGCATAAAGAACTTATCAGGGTCTTCACCAATAACTGAAGCAAACCTATCTCTTATATATTCCATATTTAACAGTTCCATCCCAAACAACCCCATAGCATCTTTTATATTTTGTATAAATAATACCTTATTTAGCTCATCACTCTCTTTTTCTGTTGGTGTAACTGTGATAAACCAATATGCTTTCAAATTTTTAAGCATACCTGGGTCAATATATATCTTTCTAATATCTTTTTTACCAGCATATCTGCCTTGTGAAATCATTTTCTCTTCTGCCATAACCTGATAATCGTCTAACATACTCTTTTCCGGGCTAAATTCAATTATCTTTCTTACATTCTTACCATCTTCTTCTGTGTCTTTTTCAACAGACCTATAAACATCAACCAATGTATTTCTGACCTCATCAACTTTGTTATCTATTGGTTTAGTCCAGTTCTGTATAATATTATAAATCCTTAACCAGGTTAATTGTTTTTCAAAGTTTAATACTCCCAATAAAGAATAACCTAGTTTCTTCATCTGTTGTTGCATTCTACCTTGATATTCAGTAGCTGTTATCTTACCAGTATCTTCACCTGAGAATGTAGGGTCAATTGACATCTCATCAACCATCTCCTTGATAAAGCCAATCATTCCAAATTCGCTTGCCGTCACACCATTTGACTCAATCAATGGTTTTACTTGGTCAGTGTTTATATCTCTTGTAAATACACCTGGCAAAAGGTTCTTCTTACTTAGTATTTTGTTAGTATTATTAGCCATTGGAGGAGTAAACGACTGCTCTGTCTTTAATATCGCTAAGCGCAAGAACTCATCCATTACTTCTTGTGAAACCTTAGTATCACTAGGGATTGATTTAGAATAAGCAAAGAAATTAGATATAGGATTGACATCTAGTTTAGCTATTGAGAAGTCACCACTAGGGCTGATAACTGTTAGAGGAAAGCCAACAGGCAACATCATAACTCCATTAAGGAATATCTGATATTCATTAGTCCATTTATCCTGATATTTGATAACCTCAACCATACCTTTCTTTAATTCTTCCAATGTCCAGTTAGAATAAGGCACATTAGATGAACCCTCTAAGCCTAAAATGTCGTTATCATACTTTGAAACATATTTCCACCTGTCCCATTTACTATAAATCTTTTCAGCTTCACTCCAACCTATATGGTCAACAGTGAATACATAAGGTTGATTCTTAATAAAGAACTCTCTTATATTACCAAGATATACATTTGGTCCGGATAATAGTCTAGTTCTACATTCAGGGTTATTTTTCTCTAATTCCTCATCCCATTCAAGTTTTGAAAAGTCAACTCCATCTGAAAAGTCTGTATCTTTTAACTTCTTATTTAAACTTGAAGATGAATAGTACTGTTCTTCTGTGAAAGCAGTGCCGTGATCAAAGGCTTCTTTATAGATTAAAACCCTTTGTGTCTCATAATCTTCCATCTCTCTACTCTTCTCAACAAAATCCTCCATAGTTTCACCTATATCATCTATAATCTTGTTATATTTATCAAAAGCTATCAGGCTAGACTCTAAATTAAGGTTTAAAACAGTTGATAATAGCGTTTGAACCTTCTGTTTGGTTGTTCCAGTGACTATTCTGGTGTCTTCTTCATTCATTTTAGGTCTTAGATAGCTATTAGCGGCCTTAGCATCGTCCTCATAGACTGTTAAATAGTTATCATCATCAAATTCCTCCCATTTATTATCTCTTTGGCTCTTAGCAGACATCAATCTGTCTGTTAATATTCCAATATATTTTGTTTCTTCTTTAGAATATTTAATTTGTTTATCTTTTGTTTGTTTCATTTAGTTTTAAATTACTCTTCGTCTATCTACCGAAGACATCTTATTATTAAATTGTCTCTGTTCAACCTCTTCTTCGCGCTCTGTTAATGGTCTTTGATATACAATAGCCCCATATCTGAAAGAATCAGCACAATGTGAAGTGAAATCGTGGCAAGGTCTAGCTTTAAACTCGCCCATCTTATCATCCCATTCTCTATGATATTGTGCTAAATAGTCTAAACCAATAGCACACTTATCTTTATCAAAATAACATTTATTGAATATGTTTCTCACAGCGTTAATCCCATCATCAATAGATAATTTAGGAACAACTCTGAAATTTATACCTAGTCTTTGTGCTGTTTCTATTCTTGATTTACCTGTGCTAAACTCTCTAACCTCTATATCGTGAGGCGCGTAATGATTACCGTATATATAATCCTTCTCTTGTAGTTTCTTAATATAATAGTTTAAACCCTCTCCTGAACTCTCTAAATAGTCAATCAGTCTAATATCATTGCCTGTTGTCTGGACAAACCATATTGCTGTACTATCTCCAACACCTATATCCCACCAAGTATCTACCTTTAAGGCAGTTTCGTAAGGAACTGATGTTATCCTATTTTCATCTCTAGCTTTCTGTATTTGTTTAGAATAATACGCTCCCTTAATCGCTGCTTCAAATGAACAATAGAACTCTTGATTGAACTCATCCTCATCCATTATCTTCCTAGCATCTTCTAATTCTTCTGTTGCTATTAGTTTTGTATCATCAACTGTTAAAAATATACCACTCCATTTATCATCCTTTATTGAAAAATCGTATAGTCTGTAAAAATCATTCTTGCCTTTGGGCGTTCCAATCCATATAGCATAACCGTGATGGTCCGATAAAGCTGGTCTAATAATCTCTGTAAATATATTACTTGGTTGTTGTGAGTATTCATCAAATACTACTCCCCACAAACCTAATCCCCTTAAAGCATCAGGATTATCAGCACCGAATAATGTTATTCTTGATAGGTTTGGATAATCTATTCTTAACTCACTTTCATTTATCTTTATACCTGGAATTGGTCTTGAATAATATTTTAAAAAATCCCAAGCTACATTCTTAGCTTGTTTGTAAGTTGGCGCAACATAAGCAAATCTACTATGTGGTGTCCTTAAAGCATCCCGGATCAAATGATTTAAAGTTGCGATTGTTTTACCTGCTCTCCTGTGTGCTACAATAACATTCCACCTCTTATTCGTCTGATGTAATTGGTTCGCCCATTTCCTCGGTTTGTATGGTATTATTATCTCCTTCATTTTGTTGCCATTTAATAGTTAATGGTTCTCCATCTTTACCTGTTAGCTCATTCTTTTGCAAAGGCATACCATCTAAATAATTCCAAATCAATCTTATAATTGCTGAATCACCATCAATAATACCTTTCTTTAATATACTTTTAATAAAAGCTTCTTCGTTAGTGTAATTCTCGCCATCAGCTATTTTCAATAATGCTAATCTAACCTTTGTTGTAAAGCTCCGACTGCCTTTTTCTTTACCACCTATTTTAGGATGTCCTGCCTTAAATTTACCATTCTCATCAAATAAATCCTCTTTAGACACTATATTTTCACAATTTTGTGTTTTTTCTTCTGCCATACTATTTATTCTATGTGTCGTAAAAACTTTTTATATTTTACGACACTTGATTATATTATCAACTTATCCTTAACCTAACCAACACAGCTCAGCTTCCTCCCTCCCTTCTCCTTGCCCGAATATTATATTCGGTATAAGTGTCAGGTTTTAGAGTTCTTCGCTCCGCAAGTGCTACAGCCAGCCTGCGGTCTAGCAGCTAAATATATAAATATTTATAGCAATCAACTAATCACTTAATTGATTATTATAAGTATTCAAGTGTCGTAAAACGTTAATATATTCTAAAGTAACCGATGATCCCCTAAATCCATTAAATCGGTTCAGCCCACCTCAGATAATAAAAGCATTCGTTTATGTTTCTGACTATCTCTTTGAATTCTTGTCAGTTAATTATATAACCTGCTTTTTTATCTTACACTCCTATGATAGCATAAATCGCCCCCATATCGCCCACTTTTATATAAAATAAATAAGCCACCCGTTAAGAATGGCTTATCTAAACTCTTTTCAGAGTATTGCGTAATACTTGAAATGTACCAACTATTCTAGGCTTCCGTTCTCTTCTGGCTCATCTAAGTCTAAAACCTCTACATCTTCTTCACTCTCAATAGCTTCAACTTCTTCACTCTCATATGTCGGTTCAACCTCTAAGTCTTCCTTAGTAGTTGAAACTTCTTCTTCTTCAATAAAATTAATCATATTTTATATTATTATTAATTAGTTATTTTTTATACCTCTTCGTTTCCAAATCCTCAACGCTTTTTTCTAACTTCTCTATTCTCTTTATAAAATAAAGAATAAAACCATCATCTGAAGCAATAT
>Ga0307928_10003044_pt1 | contig 12821 bp, 25 predicted proteins | sample AceLakmetagen232_FD_201815 | JGI IMG/M metagenome (GOLD analysis project Ga0307928, IMG submission 201815) | Saline water microbial communities from Ace Lake, Antarctica - #232 | ecosystem: Environmental > Aquatic > Non-marine Saline and Alkaline > Saline | place: Antarctica: Ace Lake... | reverse complement strand
ACAGTTTAGCCCCCCCCTGTATCATCTTCACTTTTTGCCGCCTCTAGTTTCCTGGCCTGGGCGGCCCTCCATATGTCGGTATAACATGATGGGCAGATCAGCACGGACCGCAGGTCCCGCGGCTCGGTTATTGTCAGGCATCCATCACACTTTACCACGCGCGGCGGCGGATCCTCCCGGAGAGGCACCTGGACCGGCGCGTTCTGGATGAACTCCATTTCCTTGAGCACCATGTCCACCTGTTCCTTGAGCTCCCGGACGGTAAATCTCCAGACTTGGTGCCGTGCGACAACCTCGTCTTGCTGAATTGTACTTGGCAATCGTGATAACTCGTAGGCATGGCCGACTCCTATAATTTCCTGGTCAATCGCCTCGAGGACCGACTGAGAAGCTCCGGAGATCTTCATGATCTTCTCTATGTACTCCCTGGAGAGGCCGGTTGCGTCCCGGATATCGTCGGGGCCCATTCCATGGACGTCGGCAAGCTCTTTGATTACCTGGACCATGTCGCTAACCCGGCTCTTGCCGTGGCTCTTTGTCAATGCCAGGTTGACGAGGAGGGTGTCCTTCGGTGAGCCCTCGGTGACAGCGGCCTCGATAGTGGTCTCGCCCATTTCAAGCGCCCGATCGATCCGGTTTTTGCCGTCGGCGACCTCGTATTTATCACCGACCTTGACCAGAATTACGGTTCCCTGGATGCCGAGGGCCCGGCATGTCCCGCGCATTTTCTCGATTGCCTCGTCGTCGTATATGGCGGTAACCCGGACGTCCGGGACAACAATATCCGCTATTGATATTCTCGATAGTTCCACTTTACCGTTTCCCCCTTAATAGTTGAGTGTGCATGTATTTTACACTTTTGAATAACTTGGCAGTAGCGGGGAATAGCTCCTCCGGATCAAGCCCCGCCGGATTGCCAAATTCGCGGGCCCGGGACGCCGCGTGCCGCTCGATCTCTCCGGCCTCCCGCGCGAGCTCCTGGAGGTCGAATAACGAAAAGGTTATTGACCATTTATCGGTGACTCTCATCGCCCCCGACCTTTCGGGAAGCGAGCCTCGAGGTTATCCCAGAGCATCCCCGCAGGGTTTTTTATGCAGTTGTAATAATCCTCGGTTACCGCGACGATAACCGCGGTCAGATCCTCGATGATTTCCTCCGGCGTCCATCTCGCCAGGAACGCGCCGGCATTATTGGATCCGATATCACGCAGTAATCGCAAAATCGACGACTCGACCTCCGGAGGGTGCCGGTTCGGCGCCGGCGCCGCTGTCACAGTTTCGCCGGGCAACCTTCCTCCCGTGCGTAGTATAAACCCAGCGTAGGCCAGCCTCCCCGCTTTCGTCTCAAGTCGCGGATCCTGTTTCGCCTTTTCCCTTTTTGCCATTCCGGTTTCCTCCCTTAATCAGATTAGTCTGGATTATTCCGAATATGCAATCGTGGATAACTTTCCAGCTTCAATCGTGGATAACTTTACACTCATCGTGGATAACTTTGATCGTGCTAAGAAGAAGTGGCCGAGATTTTGACACCGTATAATCTTATCTTCTTCTTACTTCTTCCTTAATAGAGTTATCCACGATTTTGAGCAGTCCACGGACTGCCAACCAGTCCGGACTATTTTGCACGAGCGGCTCGCGCGGGAACCTCATAAGATCAAGCGGGTGCAGTCCGCGGACAAAACAGTCCGGACTATTCCAAAAATCGTGGATAACTTTCCCAAAAATCGTGGATAACTTTCCACAACTTTATGTAAACTCCTCGGTTTCCGCGGCGTCCGGATCCGCCGGTTCGGCCCGTGAACCAAGCCACGCCCTGGCAAGGGCGACATCTCGCCTGGCGCCGTTCATTTCGGCGATTATAGTTTTCATGTTGCGGCGATTGCCGGCGGGGCGGGTGATCTCCGGGTCCAATTCGGCGAGCCGGGCCTCGGCCTCTTTGATTTCCGTTTCTATTCCCATGGCGCTTTGTTTTAACCTCCTCCTCGATGGCGTATCGTGTCCTGCAGGCTGTATAAGCAAACGGCGCCGAGCACCGCATATATAAATATTTCGGCGCCGAGCACAAACGGCCGGGGCTCCACGAGCCGGACGTCCCCGTGAAGCCATATAGTCACGAGAATATACTCAAAGAGCCCGACTAGGCCCAGGGCTATAAAGGCGGTCAATACCCGGTATACGCCAGGGACTTCACTTGTCCGCCGCCGTTCCCGTTTCAATCTCCGTTTGATTTTATCCTCAAGCGCTTGATTATCCATTGCGCCGGCTCTTTTCCTGGGAGTAACAATAATACCAGGCCGCTAAACCGAACAGACCCGGCCCTCCCGTTCCCAGGGCGAGGAGCCCAAATATCCACCACGCCGCCTTTTTATTCAACCCCCACACTTTAATCTCAGCCATTCGGCACCCCCTTTAATTCACTAGATATTCCAGCCATCACTCTTCCGGAGTGTCGGCCTCCACCCACATTTCGATAAACGTTTGGACCTCGACTGTGCAGACGGCCGGCGGGAAGTTAGCTATTTTGATAGCGCCCTCCGCCGTCCGCGCCCATACCTCCGCCCAGGCGCCCGTATCCGACCTCGTGACCCTAAACCGCACAGTGTCCGGCCCAAAGCAACTCTCACTTGTGCACATAGCGCCCTCACACCTTTTTGACCAGGTCGTGAACGTCGTGGTAAATAGCCAGGAGCCGTTTTATCACCTCGGACAATGATTCCCTGGGACGCTGCAGGGCCTGGAGCGCCTCGTGTACTTCATCCGCTACCTTGATCGATTTCATGATTGTCTACCTCCGTTTTATTTATGGCGGTGTTGGCCATCGTCACCAACTCGTCGTCGCTACCTCGAGCCTCTATCGCCTCGGCGAGTGCCGAGAGTCCGTCGTCGATAATCTTTCCCTCACCCGCACTCCGGGCCAGGTTGCGGCCGATCGATGCAAGTATGGACATTAAATCCCGGAGCTCGGCAAGCGTGGCGCATATTGGTTCGTCTCCGGGATCTGTTCCCGGACCAGGTACGTCGACAACCGGTCTTGCTGTCCAGCCGTCGCCGAGGTCAATCGGATCCGCCGCCGGATCCGGTTCAACTTCCGGGACCGGGCCCGGATCCCCTGGCCCGGCGGCGATCACCTCGAGCTCCTCGTTGAGGATCTCGAGCAACTCGGCGGACTCCTCTTCATAGCGTAATTGAGCCTCGCCCCGTCCCTTCTCATAAGCTGCCCAAACCTCCTCGATAACAGACTTATACACCCCCGATACCAACTCGAGGCCGTCGGCATGTCTAATTCTGGCCTGGCCCTCCAATTCCTCCCGCGAAACCGGTTCTTCCATAGTCATTTGTACACCTCCTACCAAATTTGTACCACCAAACATACCACATGGTGGATGTGGTGTCAATCATTCGGGTTTGCGATCCACTACCCCTCCCGGAGGTTTCCCCCTGGGCGGCGTCGTGGTTCGTGCGGGACTACTGAAGTTGTGGACAGTTTGTAGTCATAATAATTATAGTGCGACCCAATAGATATAACACGATCGCACAAATCGGAGCTCAACACGAGGGCGGGGCGTTATGTAATGACGGCCATGTTCATGGAATGTTCCACCACTGAGAGTGTGCGATCGTAAAAAATGACTCCCCGGCGGTAGTCCGTCAGAGTACGACGCGCGAGGATGGCCGAGAAACGGCGTTTGGCGGGGCGGTGGACCGGATGGTCGCGCGGCTTACTTGGGTACGATTTGCCCGCCGGAGTCGTCGGCGTCCGAAGTACGTCCGGCGTCGACCGGCGGCTCCGCGGGCGTTAAAGGAGGATTCCCCGGCGGGGCGGCGACCCGCCGGTTAAAAGACGCGACCAGGTCCTTGAGCTCTTTTTTACCAGGCATAAGCGTTACTCCCATTGATAATTGAACACGTCGACGTCCGGATCCGCGCCTGCAGCCGGCTCCGGATCCGGTGCCGGATCTTCTTCCGGATCCGCGTCCGGATCTGTGTCCGGATCCGGGTCAGGATCTGTGTCGCAAGGGACCGTTCTTCCGTGAACCGGTTCCGTTTCAGCCTCATCCGCCGGCGGATCCTGGGCTGGCTTTTTGCCGGTGAAACAATGAATACATAGACCAGGCCCGAAGTGGGAGTCCGTCACAACTCCGCATAGTGTACAAGGTTCATACATGGTAACACCTCCGTTTATAGGGTGAGCTCCGCTTTGTTGAATTTCAGCCGGGCGATTTCGGCGTCGGCGTCGGCGATATTCTCCCGGAGCGCTGCGCGCAGCGCCGTTACCTCGGCGCGGACGGCCTCGGCCTCGGCCATGGCCAGGGTCGACACGGACTCCCTCTCGCCCAGGGTCAAGGATTCGATCCACTGGCGCTCCTCCAGGGTTGCCCTCTCGAGTATGGCTTTCTCCTCCGGAGTGACGCCGCGCGCGGCGATCCGGAGCTCGAGTGTCAAAACATCGATCGCCTGGCGAGCCTCCAGGGACAACCGGGCCAGGTCGATGCTCTGGCGCTGGGATATTTCCCGGAGGACGACCCGCTCCGCGTCCGTCCCGATATCCAGGAGAGACCGGCGGGCGTCGGCGATAAATACCTTGACCTCGGCGATCCGGACGTCGAGCCCGGCCCGCGCGGTCAGGTATTCCGTTTTAACGGCGGCCTTTTCGATCCGGTCGGCCTCGTCCAGGGCGAGCTCCTCTTCCTTTCTGGCCGCTGCAGACTGGTCCGCGGCGTATTCCTCGAGATACCAGTCAATGTGTTGGGCCGGGTATCCGATGGTGGTCATCCAGGAAGTAAATTGAGCGACCGACAGAATATCCTCGGCCAGGAAGTGGGACAGCTCGGACCGTGTCGGGAGTTTCGTGTCCGGGACGGACTCGAGATCCCATAGCCGGTAAAGGTACTCGATTTCCTGGGCGTCGTATCCGCTCGCCTGGAGCTCGGCCGTCGCCTGCAGGCGGGTCATAAGCCCGGCCAGATATAACGCTTTGAGTTTGGCCTCCGATAATGTCCGGTCGGCGCCCGCGGTGCCGGCGTCCTCCGCGGAGATCTTGAACTCGGCCTCATCTTCGCCGTATCCGATTTCCTGCAGGAGCTCCAGGGCGGTGTCCCGGTCGATGGTTCGGCGCCGGTATGCTGTGAGGATCTCCGTAGCGGTCAGATCGCGGTCCGTCGAGGCGTTGTATTTGATGGTAAAGTCTGTCATGAGGGCGGCGTGCTCGTCAGAATAGCCATGGTCCAGGTAGGCCCGTCTAACGCCCTCGTTGGTTAACGTGCCCTGGGCGTGCATCCGGCGCACGTCAACTCGGGTCAATGGAGAATAGGCAATCTTGGTCAGTTTGTCCCTCCAGGCCGGCATCACGTCCAGGGCCCGGAGCAGCATGTCAAGATGTGGCTCGTCGATTACCTTGTAGTAGGGCCGGCCCTGGTCCTGGCCGATCGCTCCTCCGGAGAAGTCGGTCCGGGTGAGCGTTGTGCGGTGGAACATCTCAAAGGCCTGGCTAATTCCGGGGAGGTCCCAGTGCGCCGCCCAGTAGTTCCGGGCCCAGGCCGGCGACAATCCCTGTTTGGTGGCCCACTCGGCGAACTCCGGAGGGAAGTCCTCCATCTGGCCGAACTCGGCGACGATGTCCGGAGTAAATACCTCACGGACGGCCATCCGGATCAGGTCCTGGACGCCGGGAATCACCTGGTATAATCGCTCGGCGTCGGCGATCGTTTCCGGCGCCCAGCCTTGTTTCTCGAGGTGCTGCTTATAACGCGCGGCTTGCTCCGGAAATCTTAATGTGAGCTGTCGGACGCTGTCCGGATCGAGGAGAGGCCGGAATAACTCCCGGTACAGGTCGATGCGCTCCTGGGTCCATCCCAGATCCCGGAGATCCGATTCGATTAGCCCTGTTTCCCCTGGCCGGCGGTACTCAACACCGATAGCGTCCATGGGCATATAGCGCGCATCATTAAGCGCCCGGTGTTGTTCGTATTCGAGGAGATTAGCCAGCGGGCGGGCCAATCCCAGCACCATGGGCACAATTATAAACACGCCGGCCACTACCAAAAGCACGGCTTGCCAGGCATGGGGGCTCGTGTCTACCCTGTTAAGTAAGTTGCGCGGGATCCCCACCGCTTGAGGGTGATTCTTGATCTTGTTTATGATTTCGCTAGTGTCGTCTTTCGCCTCGACCTCGAGCCCTTCCATGAACTCGCGTAAAGCCCACGAAATGACGCGCGCCGACCAGTTCAGCAGCCGCCCGCCCCAGTCCGTCGCCCGATCTTCTACCCAATTATAGATCCTATCGCCGATTGCCATGGTTGCTCCCCCCTATCACCAGAACCGGTCGAGCATGGCGTCAATTTTATTGTACAACCAGTCCTCCGGATCCGAGAACAGGTCGTTAATGTCTTCCACGAACAGACTGATCGTATTAAGAACTTGCCTCCAGGGCTCGATAATACCCGCGCCCAGGTCGCGGATCTCCCCAACCACCCACAACCGGGTATCCCATGCAGATTGGGCCACCACCTCACGGGCGTACTCATAGGCCATCCCCAAACCGCCCCAGATCCCCTCCCAAAGCGAAGAGACCTGGCCGGTAATAGAGTTATAAACGCCCTGGATATCTCCGATGATCCGGACAGTGAGCCGGACAACATTCTCCTCAATAATATCGAGCAAAAAAGTCCGGAGAGCCCAGAGGTTTTCAAAGGCCACCATTGCCGACTCTAATAAACTCAGTCCCGCATTGATGGGCTCGAGGATATAGTCCAGTGCGGCCTCGATATACTGGCCGACGTCGATTACCAGGGACAACCATTGCCCACGATGGGCAAGATGCACCCCTAACACGGTGATATCCCACGGCGGGACATTGAGGTGAAATTCGAGCATCCGGAGGTAGTTGGCCAGAAACCAGGGTTTACGGATCTCCATGTGGCTCCCTATAGTTTACGGATAGCCTCGAGCATTGCGGCCCGCTCGGTGAGCAGTTCGTCAACGCGTGCCTGGCTAAACTCGGCCTCCGGTATCTCCAGGGTGAACCGATCCCCGGACACGGTCGCGGCCGAGACTTTATGGATTTTGATAACATCTCCCAGGGGATCAATCCGGACCGTCTCGATTACGCTCTTTACGGTGTACAGTTTTCCCATTAGAGGGCCTCCTATGAAGTGTAATATCGATCCCGATATAGACCGCGATCACGGCGGCGAAGATATTCGTTATCATATGATTGTAGCCGAGGGCCATCAGGAAGATCGAGCCGGCCACGGCCAGCACGGCGATCACGTCTTTCGGTTCCCATTGCATTTGTGAATCTCCTCTTACGGCTCGTTTTGGGTCAGGATAAAATTGTCGACGTAAATCGTGGCCTCGCCCGCGGCGGTGCCGTTTGCCCGGATTGTGACGTACATGAGCGGTGCTACCGTGGAGGCCTCACTCGCCGGGGCGTAGGCTGATATGTCATACTCTTTACCATTCCATATCAGTCGTTTGTATCGTTTATTCTCCCAATCCCACACCAGCTTCGGCGCATACCACATACGCATACTATAATAAGCGCTGAGAGGGGCGCCTGTAGGGCGCCAGAAGCCGTCGGAGGCGTAGATTTGCACAGCATCGCCCGCGACGTCGAGCCTCATCCGGGCGTAGTATAGGCGGGATCCGGTGAACAGGTCGATGGTTACTATCAAATTATCGAGGTTTGCGTCTAGCGTCGTTGATACTTCAATCCCGACGTTTGATGCCCGAGGCAACTCAAAATTGTGGCTAATGGAAGCCCGACCGTCCACGTCGGCGGCGGTAGTGAGTTGCACGCAGGCGGCCCCTGCCTTTGCGTGAGTAGTTATCCTCCCGGCGGTGCTGCCGGCGATATTTGTCCCCGTCCCCCATCTCAGGGGAGCATCGTTAAAATCATCCAGGAGCACTATATCCCCTCGCCGGTCGAGCGTGACGATAGAGCCCAAGCGTGCGGCGAGCTCCCCCATATCGGACAGAGAGTAGACCGTCGTGGTAGGCTTAGCCGCTCCCCAATCTGGCGTCCCGTGTGCCATTATATCCCTATCACCTGGCGCAGTTTATAGATGACCCCGGCCATCACTTTCCCCCGCTCGGCGATCTCTCGTGGGGTGACCTCGAAACGGAATATGATATCGTGCTCATACGAATCGTCCTCGCTCCAGGCGCCGACGACCAGGCCGAACGGCTCGTCGAATATTTCGTAGTAGTCATTCCATCGTATGGGCCGCCCGTCCGTCCGGAATTGTCCCTCCGGATTCGTAGGCCAAACCTGATGGAGAGACCGGCGGACGTAGGCGCGGACCAGGCCGGCGCATCCCGGAGGGAATTCCACCTCAACCATAGTAATTACCCCATGAGTCAATAGCACGTCCTCCTCGAGGGGCGACCTTTCAACCGTGTTGGCCGGGACTGTCAGTGTGTGGGTGAACAGCATTAGCTAAGTGCCCTGGTCCTCCACTATTCCCCGCCGATGGAGCTCATCGTTGAGGCTGGCGATCTCTTCCATTGAGTATTCCAGGCCGAGGGCGTGGAGCTCTTCCTGGAGCGACTGGCGAGTCCAGGCCCGGTGCCAGTATTTGGGCATGAGGATCAAAGCCTCGATCCGGTCGCCTTCCTTTTCCAGCCACTTTGTAGGGGTAACTTTCCAGGGCATGATATCACCTCCTGTAAATTACAACGCCGACAACTGATATATCCTGTCTGCGCCGACGTCGGTGATCCACAGGCATCGCCCGTCGAAGGCCAGTCCCCAAGAATTCCATGCCGGGACAGAGACGGACCTGATGGCGGTGCCGGTCTCGGGATCGATCTGGTAGATCAGGTTGGCGCCCTCGTCGGCGTTCCACAGGCATCGCCCGTCGAAGGCCAGCCCCAGGGGAACCGCTCCCGGGGAGGCGAAGGACCTGATGCCGGTGCCGGTCTCGGGATCGATCTGGTAGATCCTGTCTGCGCCGACGTCGGTGATCCACAGGCATCGCCCGTCGAAAGTGAGCCCTTTTGAGGCCGTAGCTGGGCTGGCGACGGACCTGATGACGGTGCCGGTCTCGGGATCGATCTGGTAGATCAGGTTGGCGGTATCGTCGGTGATCCACAGGCATCGCCCGTCGAAAGTGAGCCCTGAGGTGTCCCATTTCGGGGCAGCGAAGGACCTGATGACGGTGCCGGTCTCGGGATCGATCTGGTAGATCAGGCCGGTAACTAGATCGGCGTTCCACAGGCATCGCCCGTCGAAAGTGAGCCCTACGGGTCCGCCCCCTGGGCTGGGAAAGGACCTAATTACAGTGCCAACCATATCCCCGCCCCTAGTTGAAGAACTCGACGGCGGCCGAGACGGTAAAATAGGCCGCGCCCGTTGTCCCGACGCCGGTAAGCTTAATCCTCATATTTCGGCCCAGGCACTCGCCGGTAAACATTTCGTAAATGCCGCTCGCGGTGTCGGTGTCCTCATAGTATAGCGCCGCGAATAATCCCTGTTTGAATGTGTGCCACTTCCCGGACCAGGGATCCAAAAACTCGATCTCTACATGGATCGTCGTCGGCTCGCCGGTCGAGTCTATAGCCAGATATAGAGTGAAACGCCGGAACGCATGGCAAGCGACGCCGGGGCTCTCTTTCGGTGTAGTTGAGATTAAAGCGAAGGCGTCGAGTAGCTGGACTATGTTCTTCGATCGATATAATGCGTCGTCCTGGCGTACCGGTGTGGAATCGCCTTTTTGGCCCATAATACACCCCCTTTACAGATAGTCACGGCGCAGGGCGGACGCCCTCAAAGGCGCCCGCCTCCGCGGTTGTGCCGAATGGGATCCACGTTAACTACTGGCTAGTATTTGTGGAGCTCCTCAATAACTACCTGGCCGGTGCCGCTGGTCGCGCCGGTCGATGCCCTCAAACGTAGGCGCGGCTTCTTGCCGGCGGGATTATACCAGTCGTCAATGACGTTCTTCATTCCCATGGGGAACTGGTAACAATGCCAGGGGAGATAACCAAACACCATGCCTAAGATGTTGATTTCCCCCGTCCCGGTTAGGGCGAGTTGTCCGCCCCTGGAGCTCGCGTTGGTGTGATGTACCTCAGTTGTCCCGCCCAGGCCCTGGAAGACACCCCCGGCGTAATAATCAGTCGCCGGAATGTAAAAAATCAGGCCGGCGGCGGTGCTGATCAGGGCGGCTTGCTGGACAATCATCGGCCAGACCGATTTCATCGTCCGGTAGTAGGTCTCAAGGTTCGTATACTCGAACGGGATCCGGTCGAGGGTCCCCTCATCGAATCGCGCCTCGTCGATCTGATGCCAGGGCTCGTACCCTTCCTGGAAGGCCCGTACCAGGAGCTGCCGATAGATCCGGTCCTCCGGCATGGTGATGGTCTCGAAACTGTTATCCGCTCCGCACGTGTAGGAATAGTGCTCAATGGCGGACAGGAATCCCATCGGCGAGATTACCTTTTCGTCGAATATGCGCGCCCATACCTCGCACTCGTTCTCCGATGCGCTCGTATCGCTCACATTCTCGTCAAAGGTGATCTTCAATTGCGGATTGTGGAAATTCCCAGGGATAAAGGCCAGCATCTCATCCCATAACCAGCGCCCAAAATCAATGGAATAGAGGTCCATCTCCGATAGTGTGGATATATGTTGCCCATGGTCCATAACCACTCCCGGCGGCCGGGAATAGTAGGCGAGCGCCTGGTTTTCGTACCCGGTCAAGCTGTGCAATACCTGGCTGCCATCCACGAGCTCGATCTTGGTGATATTGGCCGGGGATCCAGCGCTCATGCCCTGGGTTGCCTTCGTGGTCGTGAATCTAATATCGAGCCGGGAAATGGGTTTGTCGATGTTAATGTCGATAACCTTGGTGCCGGACGGGCCCAAATCCTCCGGAGATAGGATCAATGCATCTCTGTAATTCATGCCGTTTACCTCCAATTAGGTTGATGATTAACCAGGCCCGCTACTTTGCCGAGGATCCGCCGACGCCCAGGAGCGCTAGTCGCTTGGCATTAAGGGCCCGACCCACTTCTTCAACACGTCGATAATTGGCGGGATCCCCTTTGGGCTTGCGAGGGGAGAGATTCAGCGCGGCGATAGTGGACAGAAACGGCTCGACGTTGGACTGATAGTCCGTCACGGCCGCTGCAACACCTGGCGCGAAGCGATCGCGGGCCACGTCCTCGATTTTCCGTTTGAACTTGGCCGCTCCGGCCTTGGCGACGCCCCGGCGGAACCGGTCCTTGATCCCTGGCGCCGTGATTGCCTGGCCGTAATTGTCCGCGGCCGCGGCGGTGTTCTGGGCCCACGATTCGGCGGATGCGGCGGTCTCGGTCGCGAAACGCTCCGAAGCCCGGCCGGTATTGTCCGCCCACTTCTCGGTGGACTGGCTTACCGTTTTAACTTTGAGTGCCATCTTTGCACCTCCGTATAGTTTGGCGGGGCCGGCCAAAGTATTAACCAAGCAGGGTAACTTAACCGCTCCGGACTGGTCCCGTAAGGAAATTGTCCGGCCGGCGGGTGTATAATGTCAATAGTCCAACATGTTTGAGAGGGGGAGGAAACGAATGGTCCGTCAAGAACGCGAGCGCCGTTTTATCTCGGAATACATGCTGGAAATGTTTCCGGGAGGCGATTTTCTCCTCAACGTCCCGCTGGGCCCAATCCCGGATTATCTCCTCAATGCCCACGGCCCGCAGCGAGCCGCCGCTATATATCGCCCGACCCGGCCGCGCGTTGATGCCGTGAAGTGGACCGCCGACCGCTATTACGTGATCGAGGCTAAAATCCGCGAGGCTAAAACAGGCATCGGCGACCTGGCGTTTTACCGCGGACTCATCGCCAACACTCCGGACCTTCCGTTTTATGCCGGCCAGGAGTTAGTTTACCGCCTGGTCGTTCCCTGGTCCCTCGATTGGGTGATAGCTTCCGCCACTGAGAACGGAATCGAGGTTGTGGTGTATTGGAAGGACTGGATCGCGGAATATGTCCGGGAGCGGCAAAACTACTTCACACAGGAATACCGCGACGCCCGCGCGGAGAAGATCCGCCTCCGTGGACTTTTGGGGGTTGATTAACTGCCATGGGATGCTCTGCATACTGGGGCCAATTACGGGAGCTCGAGAAAGCCATGGGCACCATGCGCAAGTTTGGGATAGAGCCCAGTGACCCCGCCTTCCGGAAGCTAATGGGGCTCCGCGGAGGACTACTAAAACAGGTAGGCTTCAAGGTGCCGCGGACCATCACCGCCCTCGTAAAAATACTGGCCGCGTCTCCTGGAGAGCTCACGTTATGGCATGATATAGAGTCCGGATGGATGATCGAGGTCCGGCCGGTGCCTGGCGCCCGGCCGGTATATACCGCCGTCCCGGACGATGTGGCCATGGATATACTCCAGGGGCGACGGATCCACGAGATTCACGAGTATTATTCGCGTCCGGCGGTTAATATAGACCAATAAACAGAGAGGTGAGGATATGGTACTGATGAATTACGTGGCCCTGCAGCCCGGGATCCCTACCCGGCTGCACTTCACCGATGATTACATCATAGACCGACAGATAGCCACGGCGGACCCGGAAAAGCCGAAAAGAGTGAAGAGTTTGGTGTTTTGGGTCGACGAATTGGACTCTGAGCCGGCCGCGCGGACGTTTTCGATCCTTTCCCAGAAGCTCGCGGCCCAACTGGAGCCATATTTACCCGGACAAAAATATCTCGAATACGATTTTGTCATCACCGAGACCGGAGCGGGATTTCTCAAGGACTGGATTGTCCAGCCGCTCCTACGGAGTGAATAAATGGGAAGAATGGCCCTTCCCCCGAACGTATACTAAACCGT
>Ga0307928_10003043_pt1 | contig 12823 bp, 16 predicted proteins | sample AceLakmetagen232_FD_201815 | JGI IMG/M metagenome (GOLD analysis project Ga0307928, IMG submission 201815) | Saline water microbial communities from Ace Lake, Antarctica - #232 | ecosystem: Environmental > Aquatic > Non-marine Saline and Alkaline > Saline | place: Antarctica: Ace Lake... | reverse complement strand
AGGCGCCAAAAAAGTCATATTCGACTTCATGTCCGAAACAATATCCGCCAACAAATCATTCAACCTCTCATTAATCTTCTTAATATTCTTAACATAATCACTAATCGACATCAACGACCGAGCCGCAACTTGCAAACCTTTCTTCACCGACTCAACCAAAATTCTCATCGAAGTAGCAACTAACTGCGACGGATAAAACACAGTCGCCCCACGCTTCGGATCAAACAACGCCCTATCCAAACTCATCCCCAACTGCTGAATATTCTCATTAACAATCCTAAAGAAACCCTCAGTCGCCGTACCCTTCGTAGATTCCGCGACCTTAGAAAACGCAATCTCCGCCGGCAAACCATCCCCAATCCTATTACCAAGCTGAAACAGCGACGACGTAAACTCCTTCTCAACTTCCTTATATTTCTTCCTCGTGTCCAAAATATCCTTAGTCTTATCTTTAAAAACAATAATAAAAACCATTGCAATTGAAATCGGAACTAGTAAACTTATCAACAAAGCCCCAGAACCAAACGGCCCAGTCACAACACCAACAGAATCAGTCATAATTCCAAACGCCCCACTATCCCCTAAAAATCCCAACCCCAAACTAGACCAAGCATAATCCCTAGTCGTCCCAAGCCAAAGCGGAATAGGCGTGTACCTCCACAGCAACGGAATAATCCCAATCAAAAACAAAGGTGCCGCCAACAAAATCGCCTTCGCATAAGCCGCATTACTCTTATACTTCGGATACAACGGATTCTTCTCCAACAAATCAGACTCGCCATAACCACCCGGCCGCTCTGCCATAGCTTTCCCCGTCAAATAAACAACCATAAACGGAATCAAAATATTAAAAATCAAAAACACATGATACCACTTAATCGCACCCCCCATCATCGTCGACGCCAAAGGCAAAATTGCCAAAGACAAAGTCGGCAAAACAATCCCCAACATGTAAACATTCGTCAACGGCGCCTTCACATTATGAGTATATTTCAACATCTTATCATAAACACCGTCCAAAATAACCTGCAACGATTTCTCCAAAACACCAATTCTTCTAGCTTCATCAGGCTCGTACAAACTCGACTCAATCAAATGGAACGCCTCGACAAACTCCAAACTATAATCCTTCCAACCAACCAAATAATTATCAACGCTATCCTTTATCGTCGAAAACTTCCCAACCTCAACGTCCCAAAAAATCTTCCGAAAATCCAAACTTAAAGGTGGTTGTAAATGCTCAGAAGCAAACGAAACAGCCTTTTCAAAATTCGAAGTATGTTTCATATAAATAACAATATACAAAATCGCCGGAACCATCTGCGACGAAGCTTTCAAACGCCAACGCATCGCCAACCGCTCGGGCGCCTTCGATGAATAGAAAAACAAAAAGATAGCGACGATAAAAACCAAAAATAACAACATCATAGAGAACGACCCTCCTAATAACCAAATAGCAACCGTAAGCAAAACCCCTCCAAAAATCGTCAAAAACAAAAGCATCGTAGCAAAAACAACAACCTCCGAAGCCGTAAGATCCAAATGCGCAATCTCAATATTCCTATCAATCTTAACCTTATCCTTCTCCCCAACCTTCATCTTGAAAACATTACCCATCGACTTACACCACCTCTCATAACGCGAAAATTCCGGCAACATCGCCCCCTTAAACTTTTCATAACTCCGACCAAATTTCTTCGTCTCCCCCGAGCTAGCATCATAACCCCCCATCTGCGACTCTATCTTCGCCCCATACTTCTTCAAAATATCATCAGTACTCGTCATCTCTTTTTCCTCCGCAAATAATCCGCAACAGCAATATCAATAAACTGCTTACGATTCACATACCTAAATTTATTTTCATCCAAATTAATAAACTCTTCTACCTCAACCAACAAATCAGAATTAATCTTAACCGCCGAATCCCGACTCTTCCTAACCGTCACCTTCTTCTTAGGAAAAATCGCCCGCACAGAAATCCGGTCAATCGCCCCATCTTTCAAACTAACATCCTCAAAGTCTAACTTCGCGCCACTAGCTTTCACTACAGAATCACCTTTTTTCATTTTTCACCTCAAGCTCATGGAATAAATGAAAGCATGGTGATTACTAATAATCACCTTTCTTTTCCCCATAAGTTACTAATAGTAACCAATAGTAACTATATAAAACTTCCGAATACTAATATCATACACTTTATACAACTAAAAAATCCTTACTTCTTAACTTTTTTCCCAACAAGAACCGCAACAACCAATAGAATCACAACTAAAGCTATCCACAAACCCCAATTTGTCTTTCCAACATCTTCCTCATCTACATCCCCAACAGGAGTATACTCAGAGCCCTCTCCAGCCTCACCAACGACAGAAGAACCGTCCTCGGTAACATCTTCAACACCCTCAACAACAGGAGCAACATACTCAGAAATCTTCTCATGGATAGACGTCAATACAAAATAACCCTTACTACTTTTTATCTCAGTTAAAACAATATCTAAATCATAATATCCATCCGCATTAACATCTACTTTTTCCTCATCGCCAACACCCATCTCTACAGTTATAGCATCACTAGATATAGTAATATTGACTCTATCCCCCTTAATACTATCTAATCTAAAGGTATGTCTCTCCCCAGAAATATCAAACTTAACTTCAGAACCTTTCCTTAAATTAGCTTTATAACCATTTCCCAATTCAGATGAACCAGGACTATAAGCAGGAGTGCTCGAACCTGGACTAGCCACAGAAACAGAAAAAGAAACACTTTCGCTAACATTCAAATTTCCAGCCGTGTCATTACAATAATAATTAACAACATAAGCAGTATTCGACAGACTAAGACTCTTTGTAAAAGTTAAATCATCAGAACTATCCATAGAAAGATTCGCACTACCTGAAGTAGTTGAATAAACACATGACCCATTTTCATTTAATGTAACACTAAAAACGACACTATCTGTAGTATATATAGTAGCTACAGGACTATTAACAGTAACAGTAGGCACCTGTCCATCAGTAACAGCTTGGTCAGTAAGTGCTACAAGTCCGTTTAGAGCTGCACTTATATCTTTAACAGCATCAGTAGCAATATCTAAATCAGAAGAATTAAAGGAAACATTACTCAAAGCACCAACTGTCAAATCAACTTTTGTAGCATCCGCATTTATTACCGCAGCCGTAACTGTGAAATCGCCCTCACTGGAATCAAAATCGCCACCGCAGCAGTTGTAACAGTAACATTTTCAGAAAACGTAATTCGAATATTAGTATCACTCGTAGCAGCAGCGGACACGAATATTGGTTTTACTTCATCTGTTGCGGATATAGCTCCACCGTTAGCAACTTCATTTGTTGCTGCTGAATCATCTACAATATCACCAGCTGTTGCATTATATCCTACTGCAGGAGTTCCATCTGTAGCAGTTAAACCAGTTGTAGTAAGTGTGACTGCAGTGCCTACACTTGGTGCAGTATTTGTAGTTGCGGCAGTTTGACCTACAACTATGAATGAACCCGAAATAGCTGAACCACTTACAGTTTCTGAAAATGTTAAAACGATTGTGTTAAGTGCAGTTCTTTTTGCTGTGAATGTTGGTGCAACACTATCAGCTGCTGCAATAGTGCCACCATTAGCAATTTCCGCCGAAGTTGAATTTGATATAATATCACCAGCTGTTGCATTATAACCTACATTTGGAGTTCCATCTGTAGCAATTAAACCAACTGTGGTAAGCGTGACTGTAAGTTCTCCTTCTGGTGCAGTATTTGTTACTGAAGTTGCACCTACAACTGTAAAAGAATCGTCAATAGCTGTACCATTAACTACTTCATTAAATGTTAAAACGATTGTGTTAAGCGCAGTTCTGTTTGCTGTGAATGTGGGTATGCCTGCACTTACCATAAAACTACAACACAATACTAAAATTAAACTTCCAAAAATCAATCCTGATTCAAACTTTTTCACCATCTTGATATTTCAATAAAAAAGATATATTTAAAGGTTTCTATTTTACAAACAAAGGCTAGACAATATTAATATCCAGTAAATGGGTAATTAAATCAAAGACCAACCCTCTTCGATTCCTTCTCCAACCACCGCTTCCACTTCGGAAAAACGACATCACTCGTCGGCAAACCAATCTCCTCAGCAACCTCATTCGAAATCTGATGAAACGCGTTATTCGACTTCACGGTAAACTCACCCTCGAGCAAATCCGGCATTTTCATCCTCTCCGCAAAATCAACAGTCTCCTGTTTAATCTTCTGACGCAAAACAACATTGTCCCAAACAGCGTCCCAATTCCCTGCCCAACCCTTAACGTTCGAAGCAATGTCCTTCATAATCTCAGAATCCCCATTAATCAAATCCTCCGTCGGCTTCATCATATCCGCCTCGACATCATACTTCATCAAATCAACAAAACCCCCCTCCCTCAAAGGATCCTCAGTCCAATGCTTCCGAACCTCAGCAATCTGCAAAACCCGACGCCAAGAATGCAAACCGTCAGCAGACTTAATCGGATTAGCAACGACAATCAAATCAGTCGCCTTGAACGAAGTAGTCGGAACTCCCAAGTCATTAACAACTCTATCAAAAACAGAATACGGCGAACCACCGTGAATCGTACCAGCGACGACATTCGCCAAAGCACCAACTCTCATCGCCTCATACAAAGCCTTAGCCTCAGCCGAACGAATTTCCCCAACAATCAAAGATGAATCTCCCAAACGCAACGAAGCCCGAATCCCTTCCTCAGCAGAAACTTCCGTCGACTCCCCAGCCAAAGCCGATCGAACCTTCATCGACAAAATGTCATAATCCAATTTCCTCATCGCGCCAACAGGCAATTCCAGAGTATCCTCAACCGTAATAATCCTATGCGAAGGCATAATCTCCAACAACAAAGAACCAAGTAAAGATGTCTTACCAGAAGACCGAGTTCCCGCAACCAACATAGTCCGAGCCCCATCAATCATAAAACTCAACAACCCCGCACCCAAACTATCAATCATCCCATTCTTAATAAACAACGGCAAAGTCCAAGGCTTACTTCTATGTCGACGCAAAGTATAAGCCAAACCTCCAGCAGAAAGTGGCTGCTGAATAATCGCAACTCTCGCACTAACATCACCAAGCTCCAAGTTCGTATCTAATATAGGGTTAGCCTCATCCAAAGCACGCCCAGAAGACATCCTAAATTTCGCAGCCCAAGAATCCGCGTCTTCCATCGAAGGAATCAAATTCGAAACACACTCATCAAAATCATTATGCTTCACAAAAATCGGAGATAAAGAAACCGGCGCATTGACCATAATATCCTGCAAAGCCGGGTCCTGCAATAAAACCTCCAAAACCCCAAAACCAATCGTATGCCTAACCAAAATATTCGCCAGCTTCGCCAATTCCCCAAAACTCAAATTAACATTTTTGTTCCCAGCCAAATCACTAAGTAAATCACGAGCAACATTAAAAAAAACCTGACGCGTCCTCTCGGGATCAGTAAACTCTTCTGTCGTCGGTCGATGCTCGATTAAAACATTCCTCGCCAAATTCAAAAGCATATGATGATCCTCGTCCAAAGAATATTCCGGCGGCGTCAAATGATAAACCAACTTCGCCTTATTCGGCCTCTTAAAAATCGTAACCAAACTCTCATCATCCCCCTTCGCAATCGAATACTGTTTAATTATCTCGGCATCGTCGGGAATCTTGACAACCATCCGAGTAAAAGTAAAGTTCGGCATAACATCCGCCCGAAAAACCTCAGAATAAATACCCCTATCACCTCCGCTGTAAGAATCAAAAAACAACTTCAACCTCTTAATCAACATTAACTCGTCAAAAAAACCAACGACCCTATTAAGAATCTTAACGTACTCTCCAATATCTTGGCCAGCCTCAAGCAAAGCCCTTTTAGAATACAACATCCCCTTCAACTCACGATAAGCCCCAACGGGATCAGTAGGCAAAACCTCATTCAAAACATGATTCAAAAAAGCGTGCGCCTCATAATACGAAGTTCCCAAATGCGACAACTTCTCAGCCGAAACAATTTTCTCCTGCTTAATTAAAAAATCCGAAAGATGCGCAACCTCAACCAACATTTTAACCTGAGAAAAATCGTGCGAATAATTCCTCTGTTGCACAAAAACAATCCTCGCAATATTTGGATCCTCTTTCAAATTATCAATAGTCCGCCCCATAACTTCCGCCGAATCAACCAACGACGGCACAAACTCCGCCCCAAGGTAATTAACGTACATCACATTCTCGCCACTCTCACGAATAACCTCGTAAGAATAAAGCGGCGTATCACTCTTAAACATCATATTATTTCATCGACTCCTTTATTGAACAAGCAAAATCATCTATTAAAATATATCTGTAATGAAAACCATTATAAACTTCTCACTCTAATAACTTACATGGCAGAACCTCCACAAGACTTAAACGCTCAGTCACAATTTCTTCTAGCGGACTTCAATACCCGACTTAGAGACATCGACGAACGAAGCCGACTAATCAGAGAACGAGTCCTACTCCTAGGCAAAAACCTAATATCTTCAAGAGAGGACGTAGAAGACGAATTAAAAGAAATCAAGAAAGACAACCTCGAAATCAAGAAAGATTTAGATAAAGTAAAAAAAACGTCTAATAGCCTACTCGCAGAATTCAATAAATTCGTAAAACGAGAAGAAATGGTTTTAATCGAAAGAATGCTAAAAGACTTCCAGCCCTTAGAATTTATGCGAAAAAAAGATGTTGAACAATTAATAGAAGCAAAACTTCCTAAGAAACAAATAAAAACTACAGAAACTATAAAATAAGATGAAATTAAATCAAAACAAAGTTTTGGAAAAGAAGTTTCTCTACTTGCGAGAAATTTCTCTTTTCTAAAGAGAAAGAAATCATGGTAACACTCGATAAAGTAATAGAAATGCAAAAACAGGGAGTATCCGACGCAGATATTTCCACACAATTACAAAACGAAGGTATCCCTGCAGCAGAAATTAACGATTCTTTAAATCAGGCCAAAATTAAAAATGCCGTATCTCCACCAGAGGGAACGCCACAAGCCCAAATGCCAGGACAAGAAATGCAAGCATCCATTATGCAAAACCCTCCCGCAGGACAACCACCAACAGCACAACCACCAGCAACACAACCCCCTGCACAACCAATGGCACAAGAAATTAGCGAACAGCCCCCAATGGGACAGCCTCCTGCTCCAGCCATGCCCGCTCCAGAAATTTATCCTCCACAAGGACAAGAAGCTCCAGGGGTACAACCTCAAGATGATTACTACACACAAACCCCTCAGGCATACGGACAAGATTACTACGCGCCACAATCGGGAATGGACACAGAAACAATATCCGAAATAGCAGAACAAGTCGTAACGGAAAAACTCAACGAATTCAAAAAGAAAACTGGAGACATTGTATCTTTCAGAAATACTACAGAAGACAAAGTAAACGACATCGACGACAGATTAAAAAGAATCGAATCAACAATAGATAAACTTCAACAAGCAATCATAGGAAAAATCGGTGAGTTCGGAGAAAGTAACGCGATGATTCACAAAGACCTAGACAACCTTCACGGAACAGTCTCAAACTTAATGAACCCATTAATCGACAACATCAATGAATTGAAAAAGATTTCTAAATAATTATCCTTTTATCTTCCAAGAAACCACAGCAGCAATTATCAGAAGTAAAATAACTCCCCCAACATCGCCCCTAAACCACGTCCCAATCATTTCCCAATTAAACGCCCAATTAAAAACATAAGCCGAACTAATAATAAACAATGCAATTATCAAGCCAAGAACAACCCAAGAAAACCAATTGCCTTTAACTAAAAAATTCAAAGGCTCCTTCCCCGGCAAAAACGCAATCACTACCAAAAGAAAAAACAAACCTATAACCATAACCCCAAACCATGCGCTAGTGAATTGTATAAACTCAACCAAACTTGCTTGCACAATAAAAAATGCCGCCAAGATAAACGAGATAAAAAGCATAACCGCCTGACTTCCACCAAGAATCCCCGTCTTAGCCAACAAAGCATAAACCACAATAAACACTAACAAGAACGCAAAAATAGGGACAAAATACCCAAACGCCGAAACCGATGCAACTACCATAAATTCAAAACTTTAGTTTTTAATTTCGCAAGGACCTTGTCATTGCATAATTTAAAAACATTACCTCCAGCATTTCATATATCATGTCATATTAACAAAAAAAGTATTTATATAGATTGTGGAACTAAGTACTAACTGACTTCTTAGCTTCTTTTGGCCTTCTTACAATAAAAATAATAGCAACCAATATCCCCAATATAATTAATGCCCATACATTGTCATAAAACCAACCGCCAAATCCATAACTTGAACTCCACTGGTCCCAAGAAGACAAAGCCCAAATAAATACTCCGATACCTACAGTCCATCCAACCCAAGCAACCTTACCACTCCATCCCTCTTTACTATCTTCAGGATAAAAAAATCCCAGAAAAATTATAACCACTAGAAACAAAGCAAGCCCAACTCCAAATCTCGGAAAAACAACTGCGAAAAATTCTGAAACAAAATCAAATTGCAAAGATAACAATCCAATAGCAACTGCAATAATAGCTATAATAGTTCTATTCTCATCGTCCTTTCCCGATAACATTTTCGTCTTATCTAAAATAGCAAACACTACCGCAAAAATCAATAGAAATGGAATCACATAAGAAAACACACCGATATCATTCCATATGTTCAACACCTCTGTAATCGACGTAACCATAATTAATTAAGAAAAAACTTACTTATATACTTTCCTAATCAGAACCCTTCTTTTTCTTGCCACCAACAACTGCAACAACAACTGCTCCAATCACTAAAACAATCATAACAACATTCATCCACACATCACTACTCCCCGATCCGGAAAGCCAATCCAAAATAATATTTCCAAGACCACTAACATACAAAACAACGCCCAAAGTAAACAACCCCGCCAAAATACCAAAGGTAATTTTCATCCAATCCGGAGCTTTAGATAAATCTCCAGCGACGAAACCGTATAATATAAGAAAAACCAAAAGCACCGCAATCCCGACTGCCATCCACGGCATTATCCCAACAATAATATTCCTCGGTTGCGGAACGCCAATTAAAATCAAACCGATAACCAAAGAAATAATCGCATCAATCTGCGCTTTACCTTCACCAAGAATTTGAGACTTCTGTAAAATAGCGAATACAACCACAAACACAAGTAAGAAAGGTAAAAGCATCTCCGTAAAAAACACACTCGCGAATATTCCCATATATTCCTTAAACTTAAATCCTATTTAAACATTACTAAAACCCTCCAAACAATTTTGATTTATAGTTGTTTAAGACCAAACACGACGTTGCAAAGTGTACAAACGCACATAAACGTTCTTGCAGTAACATATTAAACACTAAAAATCAAAATTAAATTAGTTCTTCTTCTAAAGGCGCATCCTCTTCTTCCGTCTGAACAGGAACTGCATTCTTATTAATAATAATTATATCTCCAATCGCTTTGATAAACTGGTGTGGCACAATAATTCCCCGAGCTCCACCAAGAACCTGAATCATTCCAGACTCACGAGCAACAACAATTCTCCATCCATCGACCTTATTATCTACAAGATTAACTTCCTCAACCATTCCAAACAAGTCTCCAGAATCAGTATAAACTCTCCTTCCGACAACCTCACTCATTCTTTTAATCCTTAACATAAAACATCAACAAACATTTCATTTAAATACATTTCTATGATTCATAAGCTACTAACAAAACCTCAATAAGACGAAGCTTTCAATAACTTTATAAAAAATATAATCCTTCACAAACCATGGACATGAAAGAATACACCAAAGAAATCGCAGTAGTAATCCTAGCAACATTAATCCTGGCCATAACCGTTTCATTCAAAGACTCCACGATATTCTACGCAGCAGCATTAAGCTTTCTTGTAATCTTCGTTGTAAACATAACAATGAAAAAAATAGTCGGATATATATTCCAAATAGATGTCAAGACAAAATTCTGGACATGGTACCAATTCGGATTTAGAAAAGATTGGCATTTCAAAAAACCACTCCCAATGCTATGGCTCCCATTAATTTTAACCCTATTCACAAAAGGATTTTTCTGGTGGCTAGCAATATTAGAATTTGACGCGGAAGCCAAAACAGAAAGAGTTTCCCGAAAACACGGACTTTACAGATTCACAGAAATAACAGAACATCATATGGCATGGATAGTAATATGGGGATTAATCGCGAACTTCGTATTCACAATCGGCGGATATATATTAGGATTCGAACTCTTCACAAAATTAAGCATATATTTCATCGCATGGTCTGTCATCCCAATAAGCAGATTAGATGGATCAAAAATGCTTTACGGCGGAATAGCCAAATACACGATATACACAACAGCAGCAATACTACTATTAATCTGGGCATTAATAGTCCTATAAAGTAGGAGCCTTCTTAACCTTCCCTACCCTCTTTCTAGAAACCTTCTTAACAACTTTCTTACCAGAAAACTTCAGCTTTTGAAAAATGAAAATGTATACTATCGGCAAAATACCACCAGTATTAAGAATAAAAAAAGCAACAAACCAAACTAAATCCCCTTTCCGAGCAGCCTTCCACGCACCAACCGCTTTCCAAGCAATCGTCCAAACCAAAAGAGGATAAAGCCACATAGGAATCATTATATCAATCGCCATACAATTCCATCGCTTCAAAACTTATAAACTTAACCCACCTCAACAAACTATGAAAGAGCTAAATATAACCCCAAGAGATTACCAGCAAACAATTTTCGAAACATGCAAAGAAAAAGACTGCCTAGTTGTACTCCCAACCGGAACCGGAAAAACCCTAATCGCACTAATGACAGCAATCGATAGATTCAAAAAATTCCCATTAGAAAAAATAGTGATACTCGCACCGACCCGTCCTTTAATCGAACAACATTTTGAATCTTTCAAAAAATCCCTACCAGAGGATTGGGCAGATATGCAGCTCTTCACCGGAAAAACGCCAGCCGACCAAAGAAAAAAAATCTGGCAAACCGCCGAATTCATTTTCTCAACACCCCAATGCATCGCAAACGATTTAGAAAAAGGGCTTTACAAATTAGACGAAGTAGCCTTACTGGTAGTAGACGAATGCCATCGATGCCTCAAAAACTATGCCTACAACCGAGTCGCTCAAAAATACAAAATGCAATCCACAAACGGAAGAGTCCTCGCACTAACCGCTTCGCCAGGATCAGATAAAAAAACAATAACACAAGTTTGTGAAAACCTCGGAATACAGGCCGTAGAAATCCGAACAACAGAAAGCCCCGACGTTAAACCATACCTCCAAGAATTAGAATTCGAAAAAATAGAAGTCGACTTCCCCCCAGAATTCCTAGAAATAAAACTCCTATTAGAAAGCATATACAACAGAAAAGTCTCAGAACTAAAACACAGAAAAGTCCTCTTCGGCTATCCCTCAAAAACAATGCTACTAAAAACGCAAGGTAAACTAATGACAAAGAAAGGACGAAAAAACATGAACGATTTTATGGCAATCTCTGCCTGCGCAACCGCAATAAAAATCTCACACGCCCTAACTCTCCTAGAAACTCAAACCATATCCTCATTCATAGCCTACATGAAAGACCTGTTTAAACAAGCAGCCGAACAAAAATCCAAAGGCGTCCAAAAACTCGTCAAAGATCCCGCATTCGCAACAATGTTAAGTCATGAACATCCAAAACTACAAGTTCTAAAAGAAATCGTCGAGGAACAATTCCAAAAAGAACCAACCTCAAAAATAATCATCTTCGCACAATTTCGTGAAACCGTAAGAACGATCTCTGAAGAATTAAATAAACTCCCACAAATCAAAGCAGCAAACTTCGTCGGACAAGCGATAAAAGACCACGGAAAAGGACGAACAACCGGACTAAAACAAAAAGAACAAAAAGAATTAATTGAAAAATTCAAATCAGGCGAAATAAATATACTCGTCGCAACATCAATCGCCGAAGAAGGACTAGACATTCCAGAGGTAAATGAAGTCATCTTCTACGAACCAATTCCATCCGCAATCCGGTCAATACAGAGACGAGGACGGACAGCAAGACTTTCAAAAGGCACATTAAAAATTCTAGTAACCAAAAAAACACTAGATGAAGTTTTCCATTATGCCGCATACCACAAAGAAAAAAGAATGCACCGAGCAATCGACGCAATCAAAAAAGACTTCGAAACAAATGAAAAACAATCAACCTTATTATAATCAACCTTAAATAAAACAATCAACTTCTTAAACAGGTGAAAAAACAAATACAACTCAGCATAATTCTAATTCTAACAATACTAATCACAAGAATAACCACACTTTATTTGATAGACCCAGATATAATCTTCAAAGGATTCGAACTCCACCACATATACTACGGAATATTATTACTAACCCTAACATTAATCTTCCTACGAAAAAAGAAACAATTCGCACCCCTTATCATAATATCAATTGGATTAATAATCGACGAGTTAGAATACACTATTAGAGGATTTGGAAACTCGGCAACATACGCCGCGACACTTCCATCGGTAATAATTCTGACCGCAATAATAATACCAATAATAATATATGAGAGACACAAAAATAAAAAAACAAATTGAAAACATCTTCTCAAAAAAGAAAACATCCTCAGAAGAAACTAAATGCCCAAACTCAAAAATCCCAATCATAGTCGACACAAGAGAGAAACAATCC
>Ga0307928_10003042_pt1 | contig 12823 bp, 15 predicted proteins | sample AceLakmetagen232_FD_201815 | JGI IMG/M metagenome (GOLD analysis project Ga0307928, IMG submission 201815) | Saline water microbial communities from Ace Lake, Antarctica - #232 | ecosystem: Environmental > Aquatic > Non-marine Saline and Alkaline > Saline | place: Antarctica: Ace Lake... | reverse complement strand
TACGGTAGGCGCTGCGCTTGACCCTGCTGCACTTTTGGCCCCATAGTAACTAGAAGCGCCTGCTGCTGCTCCGGTTAGCAGAGACTGCCCCACGCTGCCTGCAGTGCGGGATAGGAACGAAGCATTGTTAAAACCCATGTCCGCTTCCCAATCTTTTATCTGTGCCTGCCTGTTACCTGTCCATGTAGCTAATTCTTTATCATATTCTAATTCCCCCATGTCATCTGCATACCTGTTGAGATTCCCCTCCAGAAGCGCCAGGGCTGAGCCTGAACTCGGATCTACGTTTCCCCCGGTAATCAAGTTCATGTTTGTCCCCGCAGCTGATATGTAGGCCCGCTTTGTTTTAGTTTTGTCTCTATCCGCCGCCTGTCTCGCGATCTCAGTCTGCTTACGCAGTAGCGCGGCTTCCTGGTCACTCGCCATCGCATTCTTTTTAGCTACGTCTGATGCGTACTCTTGCTGGCGTCTGTTACTCTCAGAAGACGCGTAGACGGATATAGCTGATATTAACGCAAATAGTGCAAACCCCATTATAACTCCTTCGCTAATTCTACGTCGTATACAGACGCTAAAATGGTCATTGGCCCTGGGCTATCCGCCCTTATCGTGAAACCCCATTCATCTGTGAATCCTGTGTCTATGTCGGTTCTCACATCTTCCATCTCAACATATCGAGGAGCAACCGGGTCAGCTAAATCATGCGCCAGTATCTCCTGTAAATCATCTACACTGTCTGATCTTCCTGCCTTCACCCCAGTGGACTTATGCAGCCTGAGTTTAGCTGCACTCACTTTAGCAATTCTTGTTAATGTTGTGTCCGCTGCTGACGCTACTTCAGGCCTTACTGGCTTTACATCTGATATCATTCTTAAACCTAAACACCCCACATCGGCTGCAGTGTCTAAGATAACCGTGCCCGCTGCTCCTACCACCTTCTCTGCTTGCTCCACCCCGTCAGCCCATATTCTTACTGTTGCGCCAATAAGGTGGGGAGCTACGGCTGTGAGTGTTGATCTTCTCACTGCCCACAGCCCACCTGTTAAAGTTGTGCCTGCAAAATCTGCAGTAACTACCCCCGTGACTTGTGTAGCGCTATCAACAGTTGTTATAGTCATGCTACCTGTTGGCCCCCACGCTACTTCCCCCGCATCAGTTGCCTCAAAAAACGTGGTGGCTGTGGTGAGTGTAACAGCTGCGCCAGTGACTGCCGAAAGCGTACCATCTAACGCTGTTGTCAACGCAGCCCCGTCAAACTTCACCCCGGAGTCAACAAAGAAAGCTTTAGTTAAGTCTGTCTCTCGGATGTAGTAATTTTCCATTCTTTCAATAGTTCTTACAGGTGTAGCGGAGCCGGGTAATAATCTTTTGATAACTGCGTGAACCCTGTCGTACCCCTCACCCGGAACGCAGCATATGTGTTCAATTACGTCAGGAACAAAAGTTCCAGCAATAGTGCTTCCCGTTGTGTGGTGATGCCACGCCACAACCTCATGCTCTCGCATATATGTCATGCCCAGCATCGTTCCATCGTCCAGCACCATCCATACAATAGAGAAAGGTTTGAGCTGGTAGCACCAAGATACTATGCTTTTTCCATCTAACAGGTGACTCGCTCGGATGGAAAGATCCGGCAGGTTATATTTATCTGTGGAAAAGTTGTACACCATCTCCCGCACTACGTCACCGCCACGCTCCACAAACAGCAGAGCGTCCCCAGTAACAAGCGCCGGGATACTTTCACTTCCGTGCCCTCCCTGGCGTGTGAACTGCGTAGCATTGGCGGGGGTTATAGGCTCATCCGTTTTTCCTACGGACCACTCGTACCCTGTTGTGCCTACCATTAAAGCTCTGTCGCCCTCCACCCATTGAATACCATCAGCTTGGTTAGCCGCCAGTGTCACTTCAATAGCATCGCTGTCAGAGGGTGGCACTGATGCGCTAAGACTTTCAAAAAGTGCAGCAGGTGATATGTTAAGCGTGAAAGGTTTGCTGATAGGAGCTGCCCACCCCACACGCTGATCTACTAAATAAACTAAACTGGGGTAGTTATTTGGCCCATCAAACGGATCATTAGCTGACGGAGGTGAGTCTTCTGAGTCTGGTACAATATTATCGTCATCAAACAGCAGCGCGTCTGTCAGCTGCCAACGTGTAGGTACTAATGTCTTTATAGTGAAGGTTACTGCTCCTGTTGTGTCAGACACAAATATAAGAGGGATGCCCTCAGCAGCTGTCCCAAACACTGGCGATAACCCTGTGCCAGCTTCAATAGTGCCTGTCCCCTCCATCATCATTACATATGTATGACCGTCGATGAGGTTCACAGCCTCCGTAGCTTGTGGTGTGCTCCCCGCAAACATGTTTGCAGCTGGTTGAGTTGTGCCTATGTACCCAAAAATCCCTGACTCGTACCTGTACACCCTGTACTCTAAAGGCGCTACAGCATTTGCCCACCATGTTATTGTATTATAATTACCATCAACTGAGTTGAGTACTGACGTGGTTATGTTTGACTCCGCGCTTGGAATGCTCTCCTCTGCGTCTGTAGCGTCAACCGCTGTCACTTTGTACCTGTAACTCCTCTGGTTTGTTGTGGGTATCCCCACCTCACTTGTAATAGCTAAACCTGTAGGGATTGGTGTGTCCGGTAGGAAGTCAATGTCCTCCGGTGTCCAGTCATTATCGTCTGCTCGTGTAAGCTTTGCAGGTGGGTCTAAAGGTGATGCGGTGTATACCACATCCGCAGACTGTTTGTGTCTTAGGTCTGGGATCTTCGCACTGGTATAGTGAGTTGTTACTTCATAGTCCCCCCCACCGCTTTGAACCAGTGCATCTTCTTTCCACACACGTATTGTATTGTGATAATACTCTAGCACCCTTGACTCTGACGTAGAGAACACGAAAGGCTCCACCCGGACATTGTTTGTCATCGTCTGATCGCCTGACATCCCTAAATACATCCAGCCTGGCCTGCGTGTAGCTGCGCCCTGTGCTATGCACACAGCGTCTTTAAGGCTGGTGCACCCAGCTTGATAGTGTGGCTGGTTAGGGTTAGCCATCATAAGATCAGAAATCTCACCACCAACAAAGGATAGATTAGCTGTTGTCATATGTTATGCTTCCGATCCATATATTTCATCATTAACCTGCCCTGGATACTGACGCGAAGCCAATATAGTGTTTGTTCTGTTGGGGTCTTGCTGCCTCTCGGAGCTCTCTGATACGTCTGCACGGATCGCTCTGTCTAAGTAGTAGAGGTAGAGCTTTTCCATTAGAGGTATTTTATCCATCTTAGACAGGGGTGAAGCTATCTCAGCCCCCAACGACATAGCACACGCTTTCAAAAACAGAGCGGGTGCGGCGTCTAAGTCGGCCTCAAAGTAGACAGTGTACCTGGCATAGCAAGGAGTCGCGTCTGTATACACCACGTTCCCTCTTACTGACTCAAAGTTTATCTCTGGTGTTTTTAAGTCCTCCTCCTGTCTGATGTCGAAAAGCTTTACTTTCTCCACGGGGAGCTGGTAAGAGTACGTATAACCAAAAGGGGGAGATGTTGCGTTCAGAGACAGTGTATTCCACACCGTTGCAAAGCTGAAGGGGTGTTCCGCTAATACTTCCTTCACCACCCCAACCACTGCAGCATTACAACGTGCTGCGGGTCTGCTGCCCTGCTGGGTAAGAGACATAATCTCTTCAACCCCTAACTGTCTTAATGCTTTATTAGATATCTTTAAGAGTGACATGCTGCCTCACTTTTTAGATTTGTGATTTTTTCTCTGGCTGTTTCTTAAACATTGATTTCTCTGGCTGTTTCTTAAACATTGATTTCTCTGGCTGTTTCTTAAACATTGATTTCTTTAGCTCCGGCTTCTTTTCCACAGGTTTAATAACTTCACTCCAACAAGCCGCATTCTCTAACCCAGTTGTTCCATCTTTTTTAACAGGGAAAGGTTTGACATCTCCCAGCTTTACGAGCCTACCATTGTAAGTGGTATCGCCGACGACTTTATAATATTTTTGTTCCATAGCTTTCTCCTTTAAAATATATCTGGGGCATCTCTACCCCAGATATTATGATTACTATTTATACCTACCTTAGTTGGCAAGGTATTCTAGGTAACAGTCAAACAGGTCGGCAGTGGTTATAGCTGCGTCATTCACCGCGATGTGCGGCAGTATCCATTTATCAACACCACGAGGTACGAGAACAGTCACGATCTCCTCGCCTGCTTCAAATACCTTCTCTGCAGCGTACGTTTTTACAACAGTTACTGCCGGGTCAATAGCTGCGTAAGCATCAGAAACCGCATCGTCTGAACTCTCCAGGAGGGTTATAGTTACTGTGGTATTGATGGCTAACGTGGTAGCTGTCGCCATCTTAAAGGTTACAGCGAGTCTACCTTCTGCTCCGCCAACCCTCAACCCGTTTTGACAATCCGCGTTAGTGTCATCAGGAACTGCCTGACCGTCTGAAAAATACTGACTTGCAAATACTATTTTATGGTCGTACATTGTTTTTCTCCTTATTAACTTATTTATTTTGCGTTAACACTTCAAATTAACTTCTTACTACTTCATGCTAAATGGTAGTTGTATATGCTTCAGTACCATCTTTAATATTGTAAGAAGTTATGATCGGAATGTTATTCCAGTAGTCAATGATCCGGTTGTACTTTGTATCCATCACGTTCATCTGGAGCGCGCTTGCTGTAAGTGCCTCAGTTACACCTGCGATTGTGGTTATCCCAGCCTGTACCGAGCTGGCTTTAAAACCATTTATCGCCAAAGCTTTACATTTAGGATGCATTAAAATCATTGTAGTCTCAGGACGCGCTCTCACATCCGACAGGAGATTGTCAATCTCAATAGCAGTAGGGAGATTGGAAGCGTCGATGTTAGCGATGACTCCTACAGATTTAGTGGAAAGATTCTGCCAACCAAATCTACCCTTCAAAGTAACACCATAACCGAGTACGCCGGTTTTGCTTCGCAGGTGATACCGTGCTCCGTTGTTGATGAGTGCTCTTTTTAACAGAGACCCCTGTACAAACCCGGTAGGATCAAACAAGCCTGCGTTCTCACCAGCTGCCATGCGCACAATCACAATGGAGTATGTGGTAGCCGCAGTACTTCCTGCGTTCACTGCGTTACCGTCAGCCAGAGCTTTAGCGAACCAATTATCATAATACAGTTTGGCTTCGGTGTCCATTCCGGCCTGTTTGAGAATAAGAGGCTCCTTTTTAGCGAAGTATGCTGCGGCTCCACCAAACTGATCCACTGTATCCTCTGCCTGCTCCATCTCACCACCGAGAACGGTGAGGTCTGTTTTAATCAGAGTAGATGATACGTTCATGTTTGAAAGTGCTTCATCGGCATCTGTCCACCCTGCTCCGGTGATGTCACTAACTTTTTCACCCATGTTCCACAGGTTATGACTGGCGGGTTCCCACCTGCAACGCTCCAGAATTGGAGTCTCTTCGGTGAGATCATCCACCATCTCAGCTGCCTGTTTCTTTGCAAACTTATTTGCTATTTCTTTTAAATTGTATGTAGTTGCCACTGTTACTTCTCCTTGTTAATTTTTTACTGTTAGGCTCTTACTACTGCGGCCCCGCATCGTCCATCAGTTTCTGATACGCGTCTTTAGTAGAGAGCGGTTCAGGTTCAGCTCCGCCTGGTCTTTGTCGGCCCAAGCTGTCCTCACCTATTGATTGTCCAATTACATATAATGCTTCGATAAACATGGGATCATTTAACGCGCCATTGGCTTTCATTGCTGGTGCTAACCTTCCGTCCATCATTCTGTCCAGTGCTGCCAGCGTTTCAAAGCCCTTCGTGCGGTTTGGCTCCATGTTACTGCCCCATCTGTCTTTCAGCTCTGCGGTGCCCTGCTCAATCAACTGAGTCCGCGCTTCAGCTAGCCTTTTCGTCTGCCAGGTAAGCTGCTCCTGTGCCTGCTCCGGGGCTATGCCTTGTTTAAGACAGAACTCTTTGTATTGGTTAAGAACGCCGCCATCTTCAACAGTGTTCATGTCTACGCCTTCTGCGTTGATTCCGAGATCCAGTTTGTAGTCATCAGTACTTTTTGCCTGTGTGTACTTCGCACCTTTGTCAATCGCATCCATCGCGTCTTCCACAGATGTAAAGCTGCCAAGCTTCTCGTGCATTTCTTCCGGTAGATCTGCATACCACTTGGTATCTGCTTCTACTGCGTCTGCCGCTTTAACTGCTGCCTGTGATGCGGCTGCTGCTGTTGAGGCTGCTGTAACTTCAACACCGTCTGCTACTGCTGCAGGATCTACTACAGGTGCTGCTGCAAGTACGGCTGCATCAACTAATGCTTCATTGCCTAGTGCTGCGGCTCCGATATCTGCTGCGTCCGTAGACTTTGCATCTATCTGTGCGTTTAGGTCTGCCATTTTACTACTCCTTCTTTGTTGTTATTATTTATGTTTATGGTGTTATTAATTTTCTTCTTATTCTCATCATACGTTGGATATCATCATGTGTGTTAGGATGGGCAACGGCCAAATCGTCCAACAGCTCGTTACCTGCGTCTTTGAGAACTGTCTGCTGCGCCATCCTTGCATTCTTATCTGACCATGCCGGGTCAAATGTTCCTAACCGCTCCAGCCAGTAGCATACTACCCGTGCGCCCTCTGGTGTTTTAACAACATCATGTAAATCCGCATGGTAACTCTTTTCTCTCTCCTCTACTGTCTCCCCCGATGGGGTGTCACCAGGCAGCCCATAATCCTCCATAAATACTGTATTACTTTTAGCCATTATGCGTTCCCCTGTTGCCCTTCCATAATTTTCCCTGCTACCGTTCCCTGTGTGCTCACTCCGCCCATCTTGGACATCGCGTCTGCCCCTTCCATCGCTTGCTGATTCTGCATCTCTGCGGCTTCAGCAGCCTCGTCTTGCGCTGTTAGCTCCTCATACACTGAGTCATCGTTTACTATGCTTGCAGGAGCGCCTGATCCTTCTGCCAGCTCATCCAAAGCTTGTGGCAGGTTAACCTTATTAAGTATTGTAGGTTTAACTCCTGCAGCCATTTGTATGTCTACAATTCCCTTAACATCTGATAACACTACTCGTGTAGCCTCTGCGCCTACCTGCCTTAGTGATTTTGCAACCATTGAGGTGTACACTATCTCAATCTCTCCGGCTTCAACCAGCGCAGGAGGCGGCTCAGGGAATAGTCCCAGCCTATCTGCTCTGTTGTTCTCTCGTACTATTACACTGTCCAACACGCTTGGCTCGTACAAAGAAACTACCGGAGCGATCTGCTGCATCCTCTCTCTTTTTCTCTCCATGTACTCACCTAAAGTCATATCCTTGGGCCGCATCTCAGCGGGTAAATCATAGAATAAGTCAGCTTTTGTTACAGCTGCTATCCGTAGCATAACATCTTGAATCTCTTGTAGTACGCTTTGGTACCCCTGAACAGGTACCTCGTACAGCGGCGCTACCCCTTGAGAGTCTGTAGCACTTACACTCGTTTCCTGTGCCGGGCCTACATTCAGCCTACCCTTCACACTCGCAGGTTTTTTCATAGGTGGGTTGATAAGCTTCTGTAAAGCTATAATCTTCTGTCGCTCTGTTTCGTTCAGCTGCTGAGAGTGCCACAGTACTAAATGTCCTGGGCCCATCCCGTAGTCTGAGTCTCCCACCCTCGTGTAGGGTGTATAGTCGTAAGGCATCTCATGGTATCCACCTTCACGCAAGATGTCTCTGCTTACTTCCTGAGCATCCTCAGCCATTACCATATCCTCGTACATGATTGACTCATACTTCATGTTAAGCTTGTCAATCTTTGTATCGTCCCTCTGTTCCCTTGGACGCACAACATGCACCACATCAACTTTAGTATAAGGTTTTGTCTCTAACAATCTTTTAGCTCTATCACTCAGCTTCGTTAAACCAAACTTATCCTTTAACGCTTTAACACTCCAGCGCATCCTCCGTGTTACAGTGTCCAGCTTATTGTTGGAATCCATTGCTATGCAGTATGTGCCCACCGTGCAGTCTTCGTACCTTGAGATAGTTTCCTCAGATGTATCATCAAACAGCAAAGCTCCTCCAAAACCTAACAACTCAATGTTAAACTCGTGAATAGCTTGGTAAAACCCGCTCTTTCTCAGCTGATGGTTAATAACGCGCTCACGCTCTGCCAGGTGATCTCTCACCCCCTCGGCCTCCATAAGCTTAGAGTCAGCTAACCTTAAACTAAACCACGGCTGACCTTCAGGGGTCATACCTGTTGTGAGCCCACCTGCTGCGCGCTCTAAACTTAACGTAGCAGCGGGGTTGATGTTCTTCTTACCCCTTTGTAGTATAGAGGTTTTAGTGTCTCCCTCTTTAGGCCAGAACCCTCGATGGGTTAACAAGTACTCAGAGATGAGCCTGAAATCCTCGTCCTCTACACCCTGCCTCTCACCTTCTAAATGAGAAACTATATCATGTGCGTCTTTTAGTTTTAGCGTCTTCTCAGCCATATTCTTATGCCTTTGAGTTATTAAAGATAGCACCCAAACCTAACGCCGGGATACCTTGTGCACCATAAGGGCTTGTCTTGATATTACCAGCGTGCCCCCGCTTTGCCTTCAGCCTCTTAGCTGCAGCATTTCTTACCGATGCTTTAACAGGCTCCGTCACCTTATCATATGATGGTGTTGGTGCTGGTTCTGGTGGATCTGGTGTGCTTGGACTTTTGCCTCCGCCCATATTCTTATCTCCTTATGTAAAGCTAAACCCGGAGAAGCCCCCGGTGTTAAATCCTATCTGCTGCTGCATATCAGCTGCGTTCTTATGCTTATCTAAACTTTTAGTGATCACAGGTACACCTAATCCTGAAGGTGTGTCCTTCGCTACATTGTCTAAGAGATCAGCATCTGATGTTGAGCCTATCCCTCTTCTCCTTTGTCCTGGTGCGTTACGGTTAAGCCACGCAGCTAAACTGGTAGTAGCACTACCTCCGAACTGCGGCCCTAATACTTTACCCTCCGATAGCTTACGAGCCTCCGTCTCTGACCCCCGCCTATTGCTGAACCTGAAACTGGCTTCTTCGTCATCTTTGTTGCTGCCTACCCCTATTGGACTCTTTCCTCCACCCATCTCTTACTCCCTTCCTAAATCGTAGTTCCTTAAATCTATTACAGATATAATTCCGTCTACGTATCTGTCGTGATACTTTAAATGACACGCTCCGGGTAAACTCCCACGCTTCGTACACCCTATAGCTCTCATCAGCTGCCATATATGTCTGTAAGGTTTAGGCGTTAGCCCGTAAAGGCTATCTAATACTTTTTTGTCTGATACCCACTGCATCGCCTGGGTACATAGTCGCTCTTTAGCTCCAACGTCGTTGCCAAAAGTACAGAAGTGCAGCATTGCTGACTTCCCAATAAACTCATTCAGCCAAAACACTCCTGCAATCACCCCAGAGAACTCCTCCACTCTTACGAGATAGCATCTGTATCCCTTTATAAACCGGAGAAAGGCGCGCCTGCTGTTGATGATACCATCATAAAACACTGTATCCGCTGAACCTTCGCGCTCCATGATGTCGTATAGACTCTCTATATCATCATCAATGAGCTTGTTTACCGGTGTGAAGTTGTACTGTGTAAGACTCATGCGCTCATCCCCGCTAAAGGATCATAGTCCTTAAAACCTGCGCTGGTGTTAGCTTCCAGCCCTGCGTTCGGGTAGCCCCCGCGTAGCTTAATGTACTCATCTACATCAGGGAACACTGCCTCCAGCATCGGATCCATACTCCGGGCAGCACAGTCCAGCATATCATCGTGAGCTGCAACAGGGAACGCCAGGAACTCTTCCTCTTCAAATTCTTTCATAAGGTTCCGGTATGCACCTGCGTGATCTCTCACCATCAATACTCCAGGTGTGAAGAACCTGCCGTGCTCAAACTCTGGAACCAGCATACGTATCCTATCATTCTTAGGCATACTCCCGCCCAGTGCCACAATCTCAAAGTGGAAGTTAACATCAATCTGTTCCTTCTCTATGTGAGCTATGTCCGCCTGCATCCCGTAGCTCTCATACCCTACTCTTATAGGTTTATATGTCCTTACGAAGCTAAACAGTTTACTGCACCTCTCTGTGAGATTTAACCTGTCTCTCAGCCCATCAATAAGATATCTACGCCCGTCCGGGGCAAAGCCTATGACCCACATAGTCGTGTAGTCATGGCCTGTTATCTTCATCTTACGCTCCCCTGCAGGGTCAACAAGTATGTATATGTTCATCTTTGACCAGAACTCCCACTTAGGTGTCCAGACGCTTAACCACTCCTTATTAAAACCTTGTGCTTGATCAGCTTTAGGATTCAACAACTGCTGACATGAGAAGATATATGATCCAATCTCTAACCACTTCTGAGCGATTGCATCCTGTGACAGCAGCACGCCTGGCCCTGTTACTGTTCCATCTGATGTTGCTGCGTGTAACCTCTTTATGGCTATGCCTACCTTCATCGCCTGCATCCACGCATCGTTGAAGTGGTATATAGTGCCAATCATCCTACGCCTTCCACCATGTGACCCCAGCATCAGTGCGGCTCTCATCTGCCCAAAAGCTTTACTCAGCTGATCATGGTTAGTCACTGACTTCTCAGTAACGATATCGTCGAATATTAAGATGTCAAAGTGCTTACCAGTAGGAAGACTCAGTATGCCCCAAGCTTCCACAGTCTCTTCACGCCTGATACTCTTGCGCTTAACTCTTATTCCCTTCTCCATGCCCCACTGCTCTGACTCGTTCTCTGGGTCAGCAAAGCATACATCTGGGAACAGGTTTTTTAGGATCTCGTTGCCTTCAAACTCCTGCTTTATTTGTTTCAGGAAATCCTGTGCCAGCTCACGTTTGATAGAGAATATACCTATCGTCACCTCCGGGTTAGCCAGGATGTCTTGTATAGTTTTAGCGTATGTTATGATGGTTGATTTATAGTGCTCACGGGCCCAGAGGTCTAAGAAGCCATCCGGGTTCTCCTGCACCTCTTTGCACCTGTCATACAGCCAATCAGCTTTAAGCTCCTTCTTAGTGTTCATCTCAGTACGGCCTAGAACAACAGTAAGCAGGAACCACAGGTCATTAAGACACAGCTTACGCATAACAGCGTCAACCGCCCGCGCACCAGCTGCTTGTGCCTTCTGTAGCGCTTCTGCGTAAAAGCTATTCGCTGCTAGCCTGTTTATAAACACGGTCTAATATCTCCTGTACACTCTCTGGTATCTCGCCTGGTGTGACTGTCACTTTACTCTCGGTTGGTGCATTGAAACCCAGCATGTCACACAAACCTTTAGTACCGTGTATCCTGGTGCTGTGACTAGGTTGCGTCTGCTCTATGTCGTCGCCGCCTTCAACTTTAATCTTCTTAATTACTGTTGCCTTCTGTGCATCTCTGTACACATTTAATGAATTAAAATAGTCTGTGCGCTTGTATGCTCTCCACTCCTCCAGCATCTCACTGTAAGCATCGTACATCTTGCAGCCATCATCCTCTGGATCTGCAAAGCCTGCATCTCTCGCAGCTTTGATACTATCGTTGCAGTGCAACACACGTCTGCAGTATTCCAGCTGACGCTCTGTTAAGTATATTCCGCGTGTCTCTGCAAACAGGAGCAACGCGTCAAATTTTATCTCCGGTACTGCCATTCTTTCCATCCAATATATAAACCTTTACGATACGCTTTAGCTAAGAACACCGGCAGCCCATCTTCTATACAATGCTGCTCGAACATATCATTGATCACTGGTATCCACATATCACTCAACTGACCAATCTCAACCAGCTGACAGAGTGCATCGTGTATGAGCGACGCACGCATTGTACTCTTGTTATCCACAACCACGTTGGGGCCGTTCCACTCATAACCTGCGCCAACCCGTAGAAAGCCTTTACTGTTTAACTTTACGTACGCACCAAGCTCTGCGTTAACTGTTATGCCTGCGTTGCACCAGTGCGTCTTCAGGAGCCTATACTTTGTACCCTTGCCACTTATCTCCTCATATATTATGTTGCGGTGTGGTGCGCCTGGGTGCTCCAAGCTCTTTATGCTTCTAACGATCATAAGTCCTCAGTGTTATAAGCTACAACAGCCCCAGCCGTAGGAGCACTGCAGCCGCTGATATTCGCCAGCTGACCTTCTATGTTAGCGATGTTGACGCTATTCTCATTTGTAACCCTAAGCGTCTCATCAACTCGGTCAATGGTGTAGCTCTGCACGCCTAAACATATTGTTATTAGCAGCATTATTACTAGAGATCCCACAGACAGTACACCTAATATCCAACTCAACTTGTTACTTAGCTTCCCGTGATCATCACAATGCGTCATACCTGTCTCCGTATCTGAAGTTTAAATAAAAACCCGCCGGATTTTCACATTGTTAAGAGGTGCGGCGGGTGTGCTGTGGGGTGGGCTATTTCATGATCTCTTCCTCCGTCTAGGTTTTAATCATACTTTATACCTCCCTTATAACATATAAATGGTTAATTGTCAACATGATGTTAATAGTTTATCCACAGGTTGCACACATTTAATCAACACTCTTTAAACATTTGACATATCCATAGCATACTCAGCTATGCACAGCGCGTCAGATCTCCCGTCTTTGATACCCCCACGCGGCCCGGAGATGTCAACATTTGGATACTTCTGCGCTACATAATCAGCTGAGGGTTTATCTTTAGCGCTCTTCTTAACTCTAATCCTGCGCTTCATCCACTTCTGTGGTGTTACCTCAACATATGGCAGCTTCAGCAACTTCAGGATGCACAGCCAAGCCCCATA
>Ga0307928_10003040_pt1 | contig 12832 bp, 14 predicted proteins | sample AceLakmetagen232_FD_201815 | JGI IMG/M metagenome (GOLD analysis project Ga0307928, IMG submission 201815) | Saline water microbial communities from Ace Lake, Antarctica - #232 | ecosystem: Environmental > Aquatic > Non-marine Saline and Alkaline > Saline | place: Antarctica: Ace Lake... | reverse complement strand
TAATACTACTGACCTTGAAAAGGCGATGAAAATTATTCGAGGGACAGCTGATTCAATGGGAATTGAAATTCAGTAAAGAGTAGTTGACATGTCAAGGCAATTTAGAAATTTCATAGTGTGAGCAATTTAGAAACTTCCCTTTTAGGGAAATTTAATTAATTGAAACTGGTTGTTCGACCTTTCTTTTGAAGGGGATCGGATACCTTCTCCAGGGGTGATCAACGGGCGGCTTCCACTGAATTGGCTTTTCACTGGTTAGCGCTACTAGCTTAACATCGATCTCTTTTTTGGGTCTTTCGGGTAATTCAGTGTAATTCAAATATTTGTTCTTACAGTTAATCTTAATCTCTCCATCTAAGTATTCTTCTATGATGACCACATCCTTCTTGTAGACTGTACAAGGCTGGGAATCACTTAACTGATAATACTTGTTGTTAAATCGTATCGTATAGTCATTACAGACTACTCTCTTTTGCTGGATTGAGAACACTTGCGGCAGTCTTGCTTCCACTGCTTCGTTTAATGGCCGATGCAAATTAACTCTTCTTGCCGGAACAACGGCAAACTTACTATTAAATCGGGGAAGATATTCTTCGAGAAACTTATTCGCTCCTTCCATAGTGTTAACCTTGGCTAATCTTAATTCTTTCACTAATCTATCCTGCAAGGTCTTATTCATTCTTTCCACTCTTCCCTTTGCTTGGGGACTATTGGCGGTAATTAGCTTTACGCCAAGCTCCTTGACGGCTCTCTCAAATTGCGTGATTAGATCTTTATTATCAACAGCATTCTTGTGATTCACCTTGTAAGTGCTGAACTTGTCCAGGTAGATTGAGATTGGCAGTCCATTCTTCGAAAGATATTCCATCCAGAATTTAAAGACAGCAACAACTCCTTCGTTGTAATCAAATCGAGCATGGGTTATTTTCCCGGTGGCATCATCAACCGCTAACAACAAACAGCTCTCTTCTTTTCCAAACCAGCAATGATAGGAGCCATCAAATTGTTCCATCTCCCCGAAGTTATCTTTCCTTAATCGCCAAAGGTGCTTATGTTTTACCCGCTTCCTGAACTTCGACTTCCAAAGATTCCATTGAATCATTAACTTCCTTAACTTTTCCTTGCTTATTATTAGTTGATGATTTTCCGCTAGTTTCTCGGCAGCAAAGGTTGGCCCAAAGTCGGAATAATTATTCTTAACGATTGTTTCGATCTTTTTAATCTTTTCGGGAGACATTCTCCGGTTGCCCGGCTTCCCTCGATTAGCATGAACAACTCCCTTGGCCCCCTCTTTGATAACTCGAGCTTTAATATTCTTTGTTTGTCTTAGAGACAAAGCAAGTAGTTTAGCAGCATCACTTCCATTAATTTCCCTCCTGATCAACCTTTTGATAACCTCATACCTTGCTAATTCTTCTTGACTCATTATTATTAGTTTGACCATAATTCTTCTTAAGATTAGTTGATTTATTAAGGCGACTTTTCTTAAGAAGATTATGGCAGTTTTCCCTAGGGTATGAAATTTCTATATTGCTCAACTATGAAGTTATCATGTTGCCACGACAAAAGAGTAGTTGACATTGATAAGGAAATGATTATTATGAATATTAGTGTTTCAGATCTTCCCGTATTTCTTATCGTGGGTAGATACTGACAAAGGTCGAATGATATTGATTAATTGAATTGATTTTATGACAGAAGAAATAGAGGACAAAAAATTTTTAGAATTCGTTGTTAAATCTATTGTTGACCATCCCTCTGATGTGAAGATAGAGCGAACGGTAGACGAAATGGGAGTTCTTTTATCTCTCCATGTTCATCCCGATGATATGGGGCAAGTAATTGGACGTAGTGGAGCAACAGCAAGAGCAATTAGAACCTTGATTCGTATTATTGGTCTTAAAAGTCACTCTCGCGTTAACTTAAAGATCGAAGAACCGGAAGGTGGTCGTTCAAGACCAGCGAGTCATGATGCTTCTCATAGCGAAGAGACAAGAAAAACGGTCGAAAAGAAAGAAGAGGAAAAAGAAGAAGCACCAAAAGAAGAGAAAGAAGAAGAAAAAGAGAAGAAAGAAGACAAAGATTTAGGCGATCTAGATCTGTAATCAGATTAAGTTTTATCTAAATCTTAAACAGTGCTATTCTTAAGAAGGAATAGCACTGTTTTTAAATATCTTTAATTATGCGATTTGATATTATTACTTTACTTCCCGCGACGATTATTCCTTTTTTCCAGGAAGGAATTATTGCTCGAGCCCAAAAAGAGAAATTAATAGAGATTAAAATTCATAATCTGCGGAAATGGACAACGGATAAGCATAATGTTGTCGATGATAAGCCTTACGGAGGGGGCAGGGGAATGGTTCTAAAAATTGGACCAATTTTTAGAGCAGTTGAAAGCCTTAAGCAAAAAAAGAAACGGACTAAAATAATTTTATTTTCTCCTCGCGGAAAGGTTTTTAATCAATCTCTTGCTAATGATTATACAAAGATTGATCAATTAATTTTAATTAGTGGTCGTTATGAAGGAATTGACGAAAGAGTGTTCCAATATATTGCAGATGATGTTTTATCCGTTGGGAATTACACCTTGATGAGCGGAGATTTACCAGCAATAATTGTTATAGAAAGCGTTAGTCGTTTAATAGAGGGGGTAATTGGATCGGAGGAAGAAATAAAAGAAAGGGTAAATTCGAGAGGAGGTTTTAAAGAATATCCTCAATATACACGACCGGAAGTTTTTACTTCGATTAAAGGGAAAGAATGGAAAGTCCCTTCGGAGTTACTTTCTGGTGATCATCAAAAAATCAAACAATGGAGAGAAAGTCGTACTCAAATTATTGAATCTTAAGCCGGGATGTGTTATAAAAAAATGAGGGTAGGTAGCCAAGTGGTTAAAGGCGACACTCTGTAAAAGTGTTGGTTTCGGCCTACGGGGGTTCGAATCCCTCCCTGCCCACTTTTTGAAAGCCCGAATAGCTCAGCTAGCAGAGCACATCCATGGTAAGGATGAGGTCGACAGTGCAAATCTGTCTTCGGGCTCAAGCGAACTAATAAGGGTCCGTAGTTCAACTGGTAGAATATTGGTCTCCAAAACCAAGGGTTCCAGGTTCGAGTCCTGGCGGACCTGCTTAAAAACTTTATAAAATAAATAAAATGAGTTATGGAGATTTAATTCTTCTTTGTTTGAAACCACAAAGAAAGAAGGTTTATCTCGAAGATTTGGTCTTTGAATGCTTTGGGAGGTTTCCAACTAGATTTTGCTTTTCTAAATATCCTCAATGGCCTGATGCCCGGAAGATAGATAGGGCATTGAGATATTTAAGGAAAAAAGGAATGATTAAAGGAGATCCCCAAACCTTTTTTAGACTAACCCCGAAGGGAGAAAAGCAAGTTAGAGGAATTCAACAAAAATTTCGTCAACAAAAACTATTTTAAAATTATGTTTGATAAATTTAACGATTTAAATAAATTAAGGAAATTAAAAAGTGCGCTAGGAGAAGAGGAGGAAAGATTGGAAGAAAATGGCGTGGAAGTTTTAGTTAGTGGGGAGATGAAGATAAAAGAGATCAAGTTAAATTATCAATTAACAGCAGAAGAGCAAGCGATTTTATTAAAGGATTTGATCAATCGTGCTTTTCAAAGGGTGCAGAAGAAAGTTGCTGCAAAAATGAAAGAAGGGATGCTTTAGGGTTTGCTATTTATTTTAAATTTAAAATCAATCAGCAAAAAATACTTGCATCTTATTATTGGTTTTAAAAGATTATGAGCAATTTTTTTGATCTGTTCCTAGTATTGATTTCCTTTTTCGTTGCCTCGTTTATGCTCTACAAGGGAGTTTTTTTATTATTTATTTGATTATTTATGACTCGGCAAGAAGCTTTCGATATATTACAAAAGAATCTTTCTTCTTCAAACCTAATTAAGCATAGTCTTGCGGTGGAGGCTGTGATGCGCAAATTAGCAAATTATTTTGATCAAGATTGTGAACAATGGGGAATAACTGGACTGCTTCACGATATCGATTACGAAAGGACTAAAGACAATCCAAGACAACATTCTTTAGTGGGGGCGGAAATGATTCAAGAAATGGGATTAGACGCCGAAACAGTTCAGGCAGTCAAAGTTCATAACGAGATTCATGGAATTAAACCAGAAAGTTTAATGGGCAAGGCTCTTTTTTGCATTGATTCACTTACTGGGCTGATTGTGGCAAGCGTTTTGGTGCTTCCTTCTCGAAAAATTAGCGATCTAACGGTTGATTCTGTTTTAAAACATTTTCAACAAAAATCTTTTGCGCGGGGAGTTAATCGAGAAAACATTGATAAAAGCAAAGAATATCTTGGTTTGGATCGGAAAGAATTAGTGATTTTAGCATTATTGGCAATGCAGGAAATTTCGACTGAATTAGCCTTGTAAAATAAATATTTCTACATAATTTTGTATGAGAAGTTTAGTTATTATTTTGATCGTTGTTTCTTTGGCTTCTGCCTTTCTGGGATGGGGGGTTTATTCGGCCGTAAGAACTATTTTTTGGAGTCCTTTTGATAGTCAGGGAGAGATAATAAAATTTGAAATCCAGTCGGGAGAGAAAGTTATAGCCCTTGCCAACAGATTAGAGGAGGCAAAAATCATTGAGAGTCACGAAGCTTTCGTTTTCTATATTTTATTAGCTCGAAATGATCAAGATTTAAAATATGGAACATATCATTTTTCTTCAGCGATGAGCATAGCGGAGATAGCAAGCTTAATCATTTCAGGAGAAACTGCTCCGGAAGTTGTCTTAAGAATTAAAGCTGGACAAACTCTCCTACAAATGGACAAGTTTCTAAATCAATCTATTGGGGTTTCGGAAATTAAATTGATTGATTTTAAAATTAAAGATTTTCAAGAAGACTTTACTATCCTTCAGAGTGCTCCATCTGAAAAAAGCTTAGAAGGGTATATTTTTCCAGATACCTATTATTTAGCAAAGGGGGCTTCAAGGGAAGATATTATACGAAAAAGCATGGAGAATTTATCCAAGAAACTCAAAAATATCTCTATATCAAAAGAAGAAAACCTATGGCAAACAATAGTTTTGGCAAGCTTAATTGAAAAGGAGGCGGATACAATAGAAAACAAGAAATTGGTTGCGGGGGTATTAAAAAAGAGATTAGAAATGGGGATGCTCTTACGGCTTTGCTCAACTATTAATTATATTACAGGGGAGAGTAATCCCCATTTATCAATAGAAGAAACAAAAATTGATTCTTCTTACAACACTTATCAACATCTTGGTTTGCCTCCTGGTCCTATTTGTAATCCAGGAGTGAATAGTATTGTGGCAGCGATTGATAGTAGTCCGGGTTCTTATCTTTATTATCTTTCTACTCCAACCGGAGAAATGATTTTTAGTCACAATCTTCGTGAACATAATCAGGTAAAAATTAAATACAATAAGTAATGAACGGGAAAAGAGTTCTTTTAATAATTCCTCCTAAAAATTTTCAAGACGAAGAATATTTCGTCATTAAAGAGGAGTTAGAGAAAGAGAAAATAGAAATAATAACGGCAGGCTTAAAGATAGGTCAAGCCATAGGAATGAACGGGGGAGTGACAACAGTAGACAAGAAGTTAGCCGATATTATTTTAGAGAGTTATGATGGATTAATTTTTATTGGAGGAACAGGAACCTTGAAGTATTTAGATAACGAAGATTCTTATCGAATTATAAATAAAGCTCTCTTGTCTCAGAAAATAATCGGAGCTATTTGTATAGCCCCTCTACTTTTAGCAAGAGCAGGAATACTCAAAGGAAAAAAGGTTACTGTGTGGGCTTCCTCCTTAAACAGAGCAGCAGTGAGAGGGATCAAAAAAGAAGAAGGGATTTATTTAGATCAGCCAGTAGTTCAAGATGGGAATGTCATTACCGGAAATGGGCCTTCTGCGGCAATCGAATTTGCCCAAGTTATAATTTTATCCTTGACAAAAAGATAGAGATTTCCTATACTAACAGAAGTTCATAGATGGTAGGCATTTAAGCCCTGCTGAGAATCAAATAGATTTTATTTTAGAATTTGCGATTTAATCTGTGAACTTAATCACAGGTTTTTTATTTTTAAAGCAAATATGGCCCTAACTCTTCAGCAAAAAAAGGAAACAATTTGTAGCCTCGAAGAAAATATTTCTAAACAAAAAGGATTAATTTTTGTCGATTTTTACAAATTAAAAAATGAAGAATTGTCTCAATTAAGAAGCAGTTTAAGAGAAAATGATTGTCTTTTACAAGTAGCAAAAAAGACTTTACTCAAGATAGCCTTGAAAGACAAAAAGTCGGTTGTAGAAATGATCAATAGTTTTGGTGGATCGGTTGCTTTGATTTTTGGTTTTCAAGATCAGATTCAGCCAGCAAAAATAGCTTATCAATTTGCCCAAAAACACGAAAATTTAGAATTATTAGGAGGATTCTGGGATGATAATATCCAGGAACAAGAAAAGGTCATAGCTTTGGCAAAATTACCTTCTTATCAGGAGCTTTTGGGGAAATTTGTCAATGTAATTAGCGCTCCTCCAAGAGGATTAGTCGTTGTTTTGAATGGGAATATTAAAGGTTTAGTCGTTGCCTTAGATCAAATCAAGCAATTAAAATAAACTTAAAATTATTATGAGTGAAGAAAGTAAAAAAGAGGAGGTAAAAGAATCCAATCAAGAAGAAGAAAAGAAGCCGGAAAAAAAGGAAGAAGTTAAGACAACCAACAAGGAAGAGAAAAAACCTGTTCCTGCTGAAAAACCAAAAAAGGAAGAAAAGAAAGAAAAAAAGAAAGAAGAGAAGAAAGAGGTAGAAGTTCCAAAGAAATTCAAGAAATTAGTAGAAGAGATTGAACAAATGAGCGTTATTGACCTTTCTGAATTAGTCAAGATTTTAGAAGAAAAATTTGGGGTTTCTGCTAGCGCCTCAACAATAGTTGCTGCGGCTCCAGGAGCTGCTGCTGGAGAAAGCGAAGAAGACACAAAAAGTTCTTTTGATGTAATAATGACAGGAGTTGGAGAAAAGAAGATAGAAGTCATCAAGGCGCTTCGTGACATTACTGGAAAAGGGCTAAAAGATTCAAAAGATATTGCAGACAAAACAGTTCACGACCCACAAGTCATCAAAGAAGGAGCGGGGAAAGAAGATGCAGAGGAAATTAAGAAAAAGTTAGAAGGAGCTGGAGCATCTGTTGAGCTAAAATAAGAAATCTCATTATTTGGATCGATGAAAAAGAGAGCTTAGGTGCTCTCTTTTTTGCTTTCAAATTAAGAATGAGCGTGTTAAGATTTAATAAAGGATTTATCCCAATGGGCGTATAGCTCAGTGGCTAGAGCGCACGGTTCACATCCGTGAGGTCTGTGGTTCAAATCCACATATGCCCACTTGCATCTTAATGAATCGAAGGTGTTTCTCGAGAGAGTTTTTTTGCAGAAATCCTTTAAGCCGAATGAAGAAACAAAAGATAGCAAATCGTCTTCCAATCATTTTCTTGGTTTTGCTCGCAGGATTTGATAAAATAATAGTAAGAGTTTGTGATAGAACTTATTTTTGTTTAGACAATAGATATGAATTCGAAACAAAATATATTTAGGTATTGGCTTGCTTGGCATTTCATTGAAATTCCTCGAGATATTATTAAAATTATTAATAACTTGCTTCGCTTTGTGTGGAGCTTTTTCTCAATTTCTTTATTGTTGAAAACACTTTTTTCGCCTTGGAGAAAATATTACTGGGGGTATGGTCGTGGCTTTAGTTTGAAAAATTATCTATCGGCTTTTTCTTTCAACTGCATTTCTAGATTTTTAGGAATGCTTGTTCGTATAGGGCTTATCTTCATTTTCTTAATAGCCATCTTCCTTGTAAGTGGAGGGGGATTGATTTTATTTTTAGCGTGGATTTTTTCTCCGGTTATTATTATCTTCTTTCTTATTCTAGCCGGGGTATTAATTTTTTAACATGACCAATAAATTTTATTTTGACCCCCAATCATCTTCTACTTTTTGGGCAATTAAATCAAAAAATTGCATTGTTTTAAATCTTGGGAATATTTTCGCAAAAGTCTTTTTGGGATTATTTTTTCTGGATCTCCTTTGGTTATCTTTAAATCTCTTTCCTCGTTATAATTTTTCTTGGTCTCTCGACTATTCTTCTGGCGTGGGTTTTGCTTTGTTGTTTTTTGCTATTTTCCTTATATCTAAAAGTGGACACTTTTTCCTTGAAACTAAATTAAAACGTCTCGGGCCATCAGTTTCCTATTTATCTGGCGCTTCTGTTCAAAGAATAAATTTAGCCCAAGTTGTTGATTATCGGGTAGGACAGTTAATCACTAAGCTTCTCAAAAAAGAGAAACAAAAAGACATCAGCTTAATTTCTTCTCTTTCTTTTGGTTATTCTTTATTGAGTAATAATTCCCTGATCGGTTTCGTTTTTTCGCGAGCTGGATTAGATTGGAAGGAAGTCAAGAATCTCCTTAAAGACGAAAGGCAAAAAGAAGAAAAAGAAGAAAAAGACCCGGATTTAAATCTAGAAAGCATTTTAATTGCTGCTTTTCAGCGTGCTTCCAAGAAAAATCATCAAAAGATATTTCTAGAAGATTTATTGTCTTCTTGGATTTGTTACGATCCTTTCTTGAACAAAATCTTACTTGAAAGGAAATTAAGGGCAAAGGACATGGATAGCATCATTGAATGGTTTGAATTTATTAGTCGAGAAATAGAGGCATCTAAAGGATTTTGGAAGCGCGATAATCTAAAAAAGATAGGAAGCATTGCTACTAGTTGGGCGGCTGGTTACACCTTAATGCTTGATAGATATTCAACCAATTGGACTCGTTTGGCAAGAAGAAAAGGATTTTATCGAGAAATTCTTGGGCATCAATCAGAGCTGGAAGGGGTGGAAAATATTTTAGTAAATTCACAGAAAAATAATGTTTTGTTGGTAGGTCAACCGGGTAGTGGTCGAAAGAATATCCTTTTAGCTTTAGCAGGAAGAAGTTTTTGGGGAACGACATTGGAAGCATTAAGAGGGAAAAGGATTTTGGAGTTAAATCTAAATCATTTAATTGCCCAAACTTCTTCGCGGGAAGAGGTAGAGTTGGCTTTAGATCAATGCTTTCAAGAAGTTATTACTGCGGGAAATGTCATTCTGATCATTAATGATTTAGAGCGCTTTGTAGGAGAAACGACCATCGGAACTGTTGATATTTCTGGAATATTAAGCAAATATCTAGAATCACCGAAATTTCAAGTAGTAGCTATCACTTCTCCCCAAGGGCTTCGTCAGAAAATGGAAAAGAAAACGGCTTTCATTAATTTATTTCAAAAAATTGAAATTACCCCTCCTTCAGCTCATCAAACTTTGAGAATTCTAGAATTACATGTTCCTCGATTAGAAGCTCAATATCACAAATTTATTCTTTATCCAACACTCAAAAAAGTTGTTGAGCATAGTGCTCGTTATTTTCAAGAGAAACCTTTTCCTCAAAAGGCGATTGATTTATTAAATAGCGTTTTAGTTTATTCATCTCGTTACGGGAAAGGAAAGATAGTTTCTCCTCAATACGTTGATCAAGTAGTAGAAAGGAAAACAGAAATTCCGGTCAGTCAATTAAGCAACATCGAAAAAGATACGCTCTTGAATTTAGAGGGACTTATTCATCAAAAAATAGTCAATCAAGATCAAGCGGTTAAAAAGATTGCCTTGGCTCTACGTAGAACAAGAGCAGAAATAGCATCGGCTAGAGAAAAGCCGATGGGAACTTTTCTCTTTTTAGGGCCAACGGGGGTAGGAAAAACAGAGACGGCGAAAACCCTTGCTGATATTTATTTTGGATCAAGAAAAAAATTAATTAGGCTGGATATGTCTGAGTTCCAAAATCCTAGCGATGTTGCTCATCTAATAGGATCAAATGATTTTCCGGGAATATTAACAACTCAAGTAAGAGAGGATCCATTTTCGTTGGTTCTCCTTGACGAGATAGAAAAAGCTCACCCTAAAATCCTAAATCTTTTTCTTACAGTCCTTGATGAGGGATATTTATCTGATCGATGGGGTCGAAAAGTTAGTTTCCTTGATACGATTATAATCGCGACTTCTAATGCTGGAGCGGAAATTATCCGAAAAAATATTACGCAAAACGAAGAATTAGATTTGATAAAAGAGAAGTTGCTTAATCATCTTTTTGAAAATAATATTTTTCGTCCAGAATTTCTAAATCGTTTCGATGCTATAGTTGTTTTCAAAACATTAACCCAAGAAAATCTTTTAAATATAGCCCAGTTACTATTGGATAAATTAAAAGAAAATTTGAATCAGAAAAAGGGGATTGAATTAATTATTAGTGAAGCTTTAAAAAAGAAGATTGTTGAATTAAGCTACGATCCGGTTTTTGGAGCCAGAGAAATGAAAAGAATAGTCCAAGACAAAATAGAAAGTGCTATAGCGCAAGCTTTTTTAGCGGGGAAGATCAAACGAGGGGAGGTTATTGAGATTGATACGGATAGTTTCGCTATCAAGAAACTGAAATAATCAGCTATTGACATATCTTTAGGTTGATTGTATAATTTAGATATGTTTTGGACAAAAGGTAAAAATATTTTTAATAAACTATGGTTGTTTTTATTTCCTTTAGCGGGGAACGATTATCAACCTCAGTCAATAAAAGGTAGATTTTTTATTTATTCCTTTCTCGTTCTTTTAGTTCTCCGAGGAGTGTTTTTCCCTTTTCTATATTATCTTCCTCAAAGTAGCTTTTTCGCTGACTTGACCAAGGCTAGTCTATTAAGACTAACGAACGAAGAAAGAGCAGATAATGGACTTTCTGTCCTTGAATTGAGTCCAAAGTTAGAATTGGCTGCTCAACAAAAAGCACAAGACATATTATTGAAAGATTATTTCGCTCATCAAAGCCCAGATGGTCTTACTCCTTGGCATTGGTTTGAAAAAGCTGGTTATGATTATAAATATGCAGGAGAAAATTTAGCCATCGGCTTTTTAGATTCTGAGGAAGTAAATCAAGCCTGGCTAAAATCTCCTTCTCATCGAGCAAATTTATTGAACGAGAATTATAAAGAAATTGGATTAGCTATAGTTAGTGGTGATTTTCAAGGGAAGAATACTTCTTTGGTTGTTCAAATGTTTGGTTCTCCCGAGGTATTAACCAGAAAGACGGTAGAAACAGTAGAAACAGTAGAAACAGTAAAAATAGTAGAAACGGTAGAAGATCCCAAGAAGCAAGTTATTGAAGAAGGTTATAGCGCTGAACAAGATCAGCTTACGAGCGAACAAATTAAATCAGAGCAAGAAGCTGAATTAAGTTCCATCTTGGGAATTGCTAAGCAAGAAGAACCAGAATTAGTCGAAGAATTGGTCCAAGGCGGATTAGTTGATCAATCTTCTTCTGAAGTCGGACAATTAAATTCTAGCGAATTAGCTAAGTTGGCAAGACTTTTCTCAGAAAATTATGAATCCATTATTAAGTTAACAATATTTTCCTCAATAATATTTTTTAGTTTGATCCTAATTTTATCAATTGTTGTGAACATTAAAGTTCAATTTCCAAGATTGATTGGAAAAACCTTAATCTTGATCATATTTATGGGTCTGCTTTTCTTCCTTGATAAGTTAGTTTTACTCAAGTTGATTCCTCATAATTTGTTTATTGCCTAAATGTTATTCAAAGAGGATTTTAAATATTTTATTGGTCCTTTTCTTTTTATCTTTTTCTTGAGTTTGATTGTTGTTAATTGGAATGAGATAGGTTGGTTTTTGAACTATAGAGCCATCAGAGAAGTGGTTCAGAACCAATTTCCTTCATCGTCAATTGTCGAACCCCGGTTTTCATTAACCGAAGAAAAAAACAAGATAAGCATCCCTTCTTTAGATTTAGAAGCTCCATTAATTTATCTCGAAACAGAAGATAAAGATATCATTCATCAATCTCTTGATGAAGGAGTAGTTCATTATCCATCTTCTAGTCTGCCCGGGAAAAGAGGAAACGTAGTAATTCTTGGTCATAGTGCTCCATCAGGGTGGCCGGATATAGATTATGATAGGGTTTTTAGTCACATTGATCAGCTAAAAGAAGGGGAGTTAATTTATATTTACTTCGATAACTATATTTATCCCTACAATGTTTTTGCTAAACACATTTTTTCCCTGGACGAGAACGAGGCGTATTTGTCTCTACCAACAGAGGAATTTATTTTAATCCTTTCTACTTGTTATCCTCCGGGGAAAAACGAGAAACGATACGTCGTAATGGCCCGTCTTGTCTTCGAACACGATGAAGAGGTTTTGCCCTTGACAAATTAGCTTAAAGTATTATGCTAAGAACAAGTTATTCTTTCTAATAAAAAACATGAATAAAATAAATTTCTTAAATAAAAACAATATTTTAATTTTCTTGCTTGTTGTAGTAATTTCTCTGGTCTTTACTGTCGTTTTTTGGAGTCCAGTAAGTGCGACAATATGCATGAATGAATGTTCTCCTCTCGGGAAAACAGAGACATCTGGTAGTTATAGTCGGACTTGTGGCAACTATGATAGTGACTCTTGTTCAGAATGGTCTGCCTGGAAAACTGCTTGGACGAGTAGCTGCACGAATGAATGTTCTCCTTCCGGGAAAACAGAGACATCTGGTAGTTATCGTCGGACTTGTGGTAATTACGACAGTGATTCTTGTACAGAGTGGTCTGCTTGGACGAGTAGCTGCACGAATGAATGTTCTCCTTCCGGGAAAACAGAGACATCTGGTAGTTATCGTCGGACTTGTGGTAATTACGACAGTGATTCTTGTACAGAGTGGTCTGCTTGGACGAG
>Ga0307928_10003037_pt1 | contig 12835 bp, 26 predicted proteins | sample AceLakmetagen232_FD_201815 | JGI IMG/M metagenome (GOLD analysis project Ga0307928, IMG submission 201815) | Saline water microbial communities from Ace Lake, Antarctica - #232 | ecosystem: Environmental > Aquatic > Non-marine Saline and Alkaline > Saline | place: Antarctica: Ace Lake... | reverse complement strand
AATGCTTCTTCTGTAATGAGCCAATTCTTTTTAGTTATAGTGATGTCGGCAAGGTTCATGTTTGCGAAAGCTGTTACCACAAAGAAAAAGAAAGGGCATATTTAAATGAAAACATATAAAGAATTGAGGGAGAAGTTCGACAAAGAGTTTGGGACATTCACACTCGCTACTGGAATGGATAAGGTTGACGATGAGAGTATTTGGAAATTTATCGTTAAAGCACTAGAAGCCAAAGAGAATGAAGTGATTGAGAGGATAGAGAAAATGATGCCCGATGATAAAGAGGTTAATTTTGAAGAAAACAATGAAGCTGGAATAAAAAGAAAGGTTTTGTTTGAGATTTTATCCTTCCTCAAGAAAGGGAAGGAATGAAAAACATAATTAAATGGCTTGAGGGAAAGATTGGAAAACGTGACACTAACCGATTTCTTTTTGGGATTTCCGTGCTGGGGTTAGTGTCGAGTGTTTTTTGGCTTCACTACTCTAGTTTCTGGCTTTTGCCATATGTCTTATTTGTATATCTTTTGGGCTGGAGCTTTGAAAAAGTTAATGCCCCACCCAAGAAGAAAGGGAAGGAAAATGATAATTAGAAGAAAGATGAAGCCATATCGTGATAGCAAACCTATTAATTTTGTTTTACTTTGGGTTGAAGAAGATGTGGGGGTTAAGGGAACCCCTGCAAATCAACCCTATTCCCTTGAGCCAACAAAAAAACAATTATCTTTACTGGTTAATAAGGAGGTTTAAGAAATGAAAGATTTAAAGAAGTGTTATCATAATTGTTCTAAGTGTGGAAAGAGATACGAAACAACTGGAGACTGGCCTGGAGAGAGCCGTTGCTTCTTTTGTTTTATTTTAGAAGAGGAACTATCCCCACCCAAGAAGAAAAGTGGGGAGATAGAAACCAATGTCCCCATTCATGGGGTCAAGAAAGGAAGAATGAAAAAGAAACTATTTAAACACATGATCATCAATGGAAAGAAGGTTTTAATTAACAAGGTTGGAAAAAGTATTCGAATTGTAAGAAACAAACCAATAGTAGAATGAAAAAGAAAAACAAGATAACTGAAAAAGAGGTAAGAGAGGTCCAGGTAAAAATACTCGCCAACATGGTATTTAAATATCAAGGTTCCGATCCTGAGGTTCATAAGAAGCAAGTGGGAGTAGATAGTGCGGCTTTTACATTGCAAGAGATAATTGATGATGCTCTCCAAGCTAAAGAAAAGGAAGTGGTTAAAGAAGTAATCAAGCTAATAAAAGAAGCTGAAGAGTGTGGCGATCAATACGGTATGCTTTATGAAATGATTAAAATACATTTTAAGAAAGGGAAGGAATGAGCCAATCTGGAGTAGTAAAAACTAACTATCGCTACGAAAGCTGGTTCTCAACCGCTAGTATGGAGGAAGTGCTTGAGGACTTGGAAGAACTGTACAAACTCGGTTGGAAGGTAGCCTCGCACAGTCATAGTAGTTATGGAATATCCGTTATCTTAAAGCGTATGGAGAAGAATGAAAAAGAAAAAGACTAAACTACATTGGTGTTGGAGTATCTTAGCAATCCTAATGAGTGTGTCAATCGCCGCTAGTGTTTGCTTTGGTATCCTCCATTGGCAAAGAAGAAACCAATGGCTATTGAGTTGGAAGAATGATTGTTGGGATAATGGTGGTACTTGGTCTGTTAGGAGAGTTAAAGACTCGGTAATGAATTATAGAGAATATGTTTGTAGATTGGAGGTGAGAAAATGAAAACAAATATTATATTTATTGTTACTATAATGATATCAGTGGCAATAGGATTGTATGTCGGGTTAAATAATGATGTCCAGACGAAGATTCTTGATGCTCGTAAAAGCAAAATCGAGATGCAACTGGCTAAATACAAGCACGCCCAAGAGGTTTGTGGTAGAGATAATGTGGAAGAAAAAGACAAGTATGTTGATGGGGGGTGGGAGCCAACCGAGGAATATATTTGTGAAAGTTTTAGAATGGCAGCCATGACACCCGAAGAAAAGGAAGTAATTGAAAAACAACAAGCCTTGGATGAACAATACTCTGAATATAGGTACGATGGAGGAGATCTTAGTTTTAGTGCTTGGGTGAAGGTAACGAAGAATGAATGAGCCAAAAGACAGAATTTCGCTCCGGCAGAAATATGAACGGAAGATACCGAGAGAGGGTACTTGTGGACCGACCCTGGTGGCCTTTCTTTTAGATAAATCAGTAAAGGAAGTGATTGATAACTGGCGAATACCTTATCGGGGCTACTGTTCGTTTAGAGAACTGGAAAAGGAAATAAATAAATATGGAATAAAAACTGATAAGGTAAAGCCGGTTGCTAAGGACAGTTATGAGTTACCTGATGAAGCAAACAAAGCAATCGCCAGGATACAATGGAAAAAGAAATACTCGAACTGGAAGATACCAGAGAAGAACACCCACTTTGTTTATTTGGAATGGGCGGAGGGTGGTTTAATGTTGTTTGATAATGAGATTGGCTGGTTCAATCTTGAAACCAAAAAGGCTGAAGAATACTTAGTTCGTGGAAAGATTACTAATATTATTATCTTGAGGTGAATTTGGTTATTATTGAACTAGATTGGAGGTGAATAAATGAAAGTAGTTTTACAATGGATCGTTTTAGTTTGGACAGTAGTTGGAATAGTTTATACTTTAGCTGAGCCAGGACTGCCGGTAGATGAGACTCTTTATGGCTTAATTTACTCTGGGCTAGTGCTTGGTTTAATGATTAGTTATCTTAAAAAGTGAACCTGGTTATTACTAAAGGCGAAAGGAGGTTAAAATGAGAAAGGAGCGTTGGTGTTCTATCGGAGCCGGAGGCTTGTTTGGTTTTGTCGTGGGTCTTGGGTCAGAGTTCTTTGAAGCATTGTTCAAAGGTTATCCTGTCAAGATGACGACATCCTATGTGTCGGGTTTTCTGATGTTTCCAGCGATCATGTGTGCCGGTGTCGGTTTTCTTTTCTCGCTGTTTATATGGCCGCCAAAATAACCAGGCGGAGGCTATTTGACTCAAGTTAAGTAGCCTCCATATTCTTTTAGAGAGGCGGTGGCGGAATAGGTAAACGCTATGGTTTCCCTAATCAAGAAACCTTTACTAGATAGTTTCAATGGGCCAGTCTTTCTAGAAGACGTACGCCAGCGAGTACTTGCAAGGTGCAAATCCTTGCCCGCCTCTTTAAGGGAATATGGCAGTTATAAAAAGCGTTAGGTATCACCGAATGGAAAAGGAAGCTCGCAATGAGCGGATTAGATCACGCTTTAAAAGAGCCAAGAGGGGGACATTAACTAAAACAGATATTGCTAGGGAATTTGGCTTAGCCCCCAGAACAATTACTTTGATATTAAAGGAAGTGGTATAATGAACACATTCACGCCTCGTCTATGCTTTTAGCTCGGCGAGGTTTTATTTCTTATGATATAATGGTTTTATAAGAAGTCGGTAGATGTGCGTATGCCATGGCCGGCTTTTTTATTTGTCCTTCTTAAAACTATTGATAAACTGTATAGCATTATCATCACTTTTTGCAATAGTTATTTAAGCACTTGTTTTTATAGTCTCAAATATATTATTATCTTACTTATTATGTCTGTTCTTATTTATTAAGAACCTTTATGACATAGAGGAAGGAGTATATTTTCTATGAAACTTTATAAATATGAAGAGTTAGAGAAACTTAATCAAGCTCTTAGGAGTTTTAAAGAAAACAACGTTCTTGTCTTAGAAGTAAAACTACTAGTTATTGATAATAAGGCCTGTTATTTTGTTTTAGCTAATCTCAAAGATAAACCAAAGGTTAAAAAAGTTAAGAAAGAGGCTAAAGAAAAGACAGAAACGAAAGAAAATAAAGAAACAAATAAGATTAAAAAAGAAAGTAAAAAAGAAGAAAAGTAAACCTTTTGAAATAAAAATAATGACCAAATCTAAATTTGTAGAATGTTCTAACTGCAAGACTATTCATTATGTAGTTAGTAATGAGATGTTAAAAAGTCTTAGAAACAAATCTAGTGATGCTTTCTTAGATCGCAATTTAGTTCATTGTTTTAATTGCGGCTCAAAAAAGAATTTCTCAATTATATCTGGATATTATGCAGGTAATTTTTCACCTAGTGATAAAATACCTCCTATTTTTTTAGATTATGAGAAGCTCAAACAAGCCACCAATAAACCTTGATCAATTCTTAGTTAAAACTAGTGGCCTTGAAAGGCTTCTAGAATCATCTCGAAAATTGAGTGATAAAACAAGAAAGAATATTCATTGGTATTGTGAATATCGAGTGCATCAATATTGTGAAAAGTATCTTAATAAAGAAAATATGTTAAAATATAAAAAATATAGATTGGGTGCTGGGCACAAGTGAAACTCCAAACTTCACTTTGCTAGGTTCGATTCCTTGACAATCTGCAATTACTTTACTTGCTGAAATATCGCAAGGTCTTTGAGAAAAGGTCGCTCCTTTTCGCTGCGGGGAAGTGTACTGGTGGCACATTAGTTTCATAAGCTAGTAGTCAGAGTTCGATTCTCTGTTCCGCAACATTTAGCTCGAGTCGTCTAGACCGGTTTAGGACGCAATATATTAAGGTACTAAGACAAGCTCCTTAGAACCTTATCAAGGAAATTGAAACCAAGGTTCGAATCCTTGCTCGAGCACAAAACAGAGATTAGCTCAGCCGGAAGAGCGCATGATTTGGGATCATGAGGTCACAGGATCGAAGCCTGTATCTCTGACTAAGTATTTAAGTAAAGGAATAGTATGAGTAAAGCTTGGAAAGGTTTAGAATATAAAACTGCAGAGATTCTTAAAGGTAAACGCATTATACGTCAATCGTATAGTGATAAAAAACCTGACGTAGAAATCGAAGACTTCCCTTCTTTTAAAATTGACACTAAGCGTTATCAAAGATTTAAAGCATTTTCTCTTTATGAAGAAGTCAAAAAGAGATATTGTGAAAAACCTAACGACAAAACTATTCTAGTTTTAAGACAAAGCAACAAAGTTACTAAATTAGCAGTAATAGATCTTAAACTCTTGGGGCATTTTTTAGATTTTATTAGAGAGAAAAAGGGTCAAAATGAATTTAATTAAAGGCCCGATAATTCCATTCTTAAAAGATAAAGTTAAAAGACATGAGTATCTTTTGACTTGTGAGATTAAATTTGATGCCGCTCACCGCCTTTCTAATTATAAAGGTAAATGCAGTAGAATTCATGGACATACTTATCGAGTAATAATAACTGTAAAATCACTTAAATTGAATAATTGGGGAGCAGTAGTAGATTTCGGAGAACTAAAACAGATGCTTAAAAGTCATATTGATGAAAAATATGATCACAAAACAATTCTTTCTATTAAAGATAAAAAAAATCAAACCATCAGTAAGGTTATGGATAAGGACTGGATTGTATGGATGAACAACAATCCTACTGCTGAAAACATGGCAAGGGATATTTGGAATGAACTAAGTTTTTTTATTAATAGATTTAAGAGCGAGAAGTTTAAAGGGATAGAGTTGGATAGCGTTACTGTTTATGAAACAACCACAAACGCTGCAACCTATAGAGAAAGATCATGAAAAGAGAAAAAATAGATATGGCCATTAAGTCAAATAGTCTTCTGTTAAGCGGAGACAAATGCTTCTTTTCTTTACAAGGCGAAGGGGAATCTATAGGAAAACCTGCTATTTTTTTAAGGCTTCATTTGTGTAATTTAAGGTGTTCTTTTTGTGATACTCCTTATACTTGGGATATAAAAGATAAAAGATTTTATAATGAACCTGAAAGGTGGAGTATAGCAAAAACCTCAAAAAAAATAGCAAGTTATCCTTGTACTCGTTTAGTTATCACGGGAGGAGAACCCTTACTTCAAAGAGAAGCTATTTTAAAACTAATCGATTTTGTTGAACCCAATCATTTAATAACTGCAAAATGGCAAGGAGACCGATATTTTGAAATCGAAACAAATGGCACATTACCGCCTCTCTCTTTCAAGAAAGGAGATGAAAAAGATATTCAATATAATGTTTCTCCTAAATTGAAAAACTCAAACAATCTTGAAATAATAAGATATTGCCCTGACATTTTAGAACAATTTAACTCACTTCCTCATACTACTTTTAAATTTGTAGTTACTTGCAAAGAAGACCTACAAGAAATTGAAGAGATTATTAGAGAATGTAGTTTAGATAAAAATAAGATTATTTTAATGCCTGAAGGTATTACTCCAGAAGAAGTGGCTAAACATGGTCGAGCAGTTGCTCAACTATGTAAAGAAAAAGGTTGGCGACTTATTCCTCGGCTTCATGTCATGCTTTGGGGTGATGAAAGAGCAAAGTGAAAACAATAGCGATTATTGGTCATACAGGAACCGTGGGAAAACAGCTTTACAAATGGTTTACTCACAAAATAGCTCCTAAGTATAAAGTGATGGGCTTATCTCTAGATAAGCAAACTCACAACTGGAAAGAGGTAAACAAAGAAGCAGATTATATCTTTGTTGTAGTTCCTACTCCTTATAATTGGAAAAAAGATAAAATTGATACATCTATTGTTGAAGGCGTTTTAAGAAAAATAGGAAAGAAGAAGATTGTTATTATCAAATCAACAGTTCCTCCTGGGACAACTAAAAAGTTGCAAGAGGTATTTCCTCACTTATATTTATTTTTTAATCCTGAGTTTTTAAGCGGAGCGACTGCTTGGGAGGATTTTATCAATCCAGACAGGCAACTAATGGGCTATACTAAAAAAAGTCGCAGCCTGGCGACTAAGGTTTTACACTTACTTCCTGAAAGTCCCTATGGTGTAATTATGAGAGCCAGAGAAGCGGAAACTGTTAAGTATATTAACAATTTCCACGGCGCATTGATGGTCATTTTTGCTAACTTTTTCTACGATATCTGTCTGGAAATAAGGGCAAACTTTACGACGGTAAAAAGAGCATCTCAAGCCTCTAAGTGGGTTGGTTCACCAATGGGAAGAATGTATTGGGACGTATATCATAAAGGCAAAAGGGGCTATAAAGGTGCTTGTTTTCCAAAAGACATGGCCACATTAGAAAAATGGTGTAAAATGAACAAAATTGGACATGAGCTCTTATCAACAACAATAAAAGTAAATGAGAAATTATTAAAAAGACCAGGATTATTGAAAAAGAATGAGCCTACAAAGCGGATCAACAAAACCATCTAAAAATCAAATTAACAGTATAAAATTAAAAAAAGCGGCGACTCTTTTATTAGAGGCTATAGAGCCTGGTGTTAAGAGAGAGGGTACAGAAAGAACTCCTGAACGAATAGCAAGAGACTGGGGTGAATTATTTGAGGGGTATAACTATAGCGTAAGAGGAGTTTTAAATAGAACCTTCAAAGCAGAGGATTGTGATGAGATGGTAATAATAAGTACTGACTTTACTAGTACTTGCGAACATCACATACTCCCTTTTAGAGGACAAGCATGGGTTGGATACATTCCAACTGATCGTATTGTCGGATTAGATAAACTAGTCAAGCTTGTGTGGATGTTCTCTAAGAGACTTCAAAATCAAGAAAGGATCACAACTCAAGTAGCTAAAGCAATAAATGACACCTTAAAACCCTTAGGGGTAATGGTAGTTTTAAAAGCTAGTCACGATTGTGTTTCTCTAAGGGGGACAAAATCGATTAATAGCATTACTACAACGTCTGCTTGTTTTGGAGTATTCAGAAAAAAAGCCGAAGCAAGGAGTGAATTCTTAAATCTTATTAATAAATGAATTTTTAGTTTTAATAAAATGAAAGTAATAGCTATTGATTTTGATGGAGTAATAAATAAAAATGGGATTCCTTTTAAAAAAAATATAAAACAAATAAATAAATTATTTGAGGATCGAGATAATTATATTGTTGTTTATACAGCAAGAAGTCGAAAAATTTATAATAAAACCTATAATTGGTTAACAAAACATAAAGTTAAATTTCATGCTCTTGTAATGGAAAAAATGAGAGCCACTATTTATATAGACGATAAAAGTCATGACAGAATAAAGGAGACAATATATGCGAGTTTTACTGTTTAGTGGCGGATTAGACAGCTATATAACGGCCAAATTGTTTAATCCAGATATTTGTTTATATATTGACATAAAGAGTTGTTATAGCTCTTTAGAGATAGCTAATTTAAAAAGATTGGATATACCAAAACAAAAAGTTGTTATTGATAATAGATTAGATTTGAGAAGTTGCGAATTAGAAAATTCTATTGTTCCATTAAGAAATCTGTTCTTTGTTTTAATGGCTTTTAAATATGGAAACGAAATTATATTGTCTTCAACAAGAGGGGACACCACTAAAGATAAAGACTTTAAATTTAAAAGATTAGTAAACCGTATGGCAAAACATTTAATTACTGAAGAAAAAAAAGAAAAAACTTTTTCTTGGATAGATAAAGGGTTAAAACCAAATTTTATTCTTCCGGTAAGAAAGTTTACAAAAACACAAATGGTAAAAATGTATTTAGATAAGGGATTTAAAAAAGAAGAGCTTTGGAAAACGAGAAGCTGTTATGGGACAATGAAAAAAGAATGTGGTAATTGTAAAACTTGTTTTAGAAAAGCGGTTGCTTTTATTAATAATGATATTTTTAATCCGGAACTGTTTGAACAAAAAATAGATTTTAGAAAATTTATGCAACAAACGATTGACAAGAAAAGAAAAGGTGAAATTAAAGATACAAAAGAAGCAATGAAAAGAATAGGAATAATATGATTATTTTTTTTGCAGGAGCAGATGCAAGTTCCTTTAGGAAAATATTATTAGAAAAAAAAGTAAATGGAGTATTATTTTCTCAATATTACTCACATGATAAGTCTAAGGATTTTTTTAGAGATTTTATTGATTATGGTGCAAAAGTATTTATGGATTCAGGGGGTTTTACTGCTCGTATAAGAGGAGTTCCATTAAAGATTGAAGATTATGCCGAGTTTTTAAAAAAACATAAAAATGGATGGACATATTGTGCTAATTTAGATGTAATGAATCCTGATGAAACTTTAAAAAATCAAGAGTATTTAGAAAAACAGGGGATTAAGGCAATACCTGTTTTTCATTATTCGGAGGTAAAATTAAAAAGAAAAGATTTAATGGAATACTATTGTAAAAATTATCCCTATGTTGCAATAGGGGGAGTAGCAGCAACAGTAAGAAGTAGTATTATAAAGAAAAGATATTTTGATTTTTGTTTCAGTTTGGCAATGAAATATAAAACAAAATTACACGGTTTTGGAGTAATGGATTTAGAAAGTCTTTATAATTATCCTTGGTATTCTTGTGATGCCACCTCATGGCTTGCAGGAGCAAAGTTTGCTAGGGTTTATAGATTTAAACATGGAAAATTACTAGCTGCTAATGCAAGATTAAAAATGGATTTAAAAGGAGGGGATTTGTTAAAATTCAGTAATCCCTTACAGTATATTGATGGTAGTAGTTTAAAGTATAAAAGAAGGTGTAGACAAAATGTTGAAGCGTTTATTCAATTAGAAAATTTTATTACTAAATTATGGGAAAAAAGAGGAGTAGTGTGGAAGAACAAAAATTAAAATATAACCATAAAATATTAAACATTGAAATAGATAAAATTAAGGGAAATATTTATAACCCAAATGTAATGGATGAAAAGATATTTGAGTTGGCAAAAGAAAACATAAAAAGGGAAGGGTTTGTTGGAGCAATCATTTGTAGAGAAAATTTAGAAAGAAAAGGTGAATATATTATTATTGATGGTGAGCATAGGTGGAGAATTGCTAAAGAATTAGGATATGAAAAAATTTCAGTAATAGTTTTGGATAAAAAATTACCTGATGCAATGATCTCTACTATTAATTTTAATAAGTTAAAAGGGGAAATTGATATTATAAAACTTGCTGAGATTATTAATGAATTAAGGAAAATTTATGGGATAGAAGAATTGGAAAAAAGATTAGGATATACGGAAGATGAATTAAATGGTTTAAAAGATCTTTTAAAATTTGATCCTTCGCAATTTAAAGGAGATGAAATAGAGTCAGGATTGGAAAATAAAGGAGAATATAAATTTAAAGTAGTGTTAAATGAAGAACAATATAAGATATTGCAAAAAACTTTAGAAACAATAGATAAGAAAAAAGATGCAGAAAAAATAACTATTATTTGTTTAAAGTATGTAAAGAAAAATGAAAAAAAGAATAAGTGAAATAATAACGGTTAATATAGAAAATATAAGTCCCAATAAATACAATCCTAATGTAATGGATGAAAAGACTTTTGAACAAACAAAAAAGAACATTTTAAAAGAAGGTTTGATTGGGGCAATTTTTTGTAGGGAAGATAAAAAAGAAAAGGGAAAATATATTATTATTGATGGAGAACATCGATGGAGAGCTACTAAAAGTTTAGGTTATAAAGAATTACCTATTATTGTTTTAAATAGAAAATTATCTGATGCGATGATTTCTACAATTAATTTTAATAGATTTAGGGGGGAATTTGATAATTTAAAATTAGCAGCAGTTGTTCATGAGTTAAATAAAACTTATTCTTTGGAAGAATTAGAAGAGAGGTTGGGTTATACAAAAGATGAGTTAGAAGGTTTAAATAATCTTTCAATGATTAATTTTGATGAGATTGAAGAAGATTCGGTTGATTTAGGGGAAGGAGAAAATATACAAGAATATGAGTTTGAGGTTATTTTAGATAAAGAACAATATAAAATTGTTAATAAGGCGATTGATATTACTGGTAAAGAAGATATCCCTGATGCCTTAGTTGCAATTTGTTTGGAATACTTAATAAAACATGGCAAAGAAACTAAATAAAAATTTACTACCCCCTAAAGAAGTAATAGTAGAGGCTCAAAATGTTGACCCTGAAAATGTTAATAGAATAGCTCTACGAAGAAGTAAGGTTAGAGAACTTATGAGAATGGGATATCAACCCTTTCAAATGGTTCTTATCCTAGAAAAAGGAATTAAAATTGGTAAGAATCAAGTTGTTAAAGTTCCAATATCTCCTGATACTGTTAAAAATGATATAGAATATATTAGACAGGGAGATTTAGCCGAAGATATCGAATTCAATGACAAGAGAGCTGAAATCAAAGACAAGTTAGATTTTTTGTATCAAAGAGCGATACAAGAATATTTAAATTCAAAAGGGGCAACTAGAGCTACTTTCATGAATACTGCTTTGTCAATCTTAGGCAAAATAATGGATGTCGAGGGCATCAAATCACCTGAAAACTTGAATGTTAATTTGAACGCAGAAACTAAAATAGCTAAGTATTCTGCAGAAATACATAAATTAAGCGAAGATGACAAATCTACTATTCTCACCGCAATTCGCAAAGTTCGTAAACAACGCAAGTCAGAAGGAGTTGGAGATACTGGAGTTTCTAACGAGTCATCCAGAATATCAGCACAAACCAGTAACGATGAGGGAGTTCCTGGAAAATCCTAACTTTGTTACAGAACAAGACAAGCCGAGGCCTTACAATAAACAACTTCTTATAGATATCTTTGACCATACTACTTGGGAAGAATTTGAAAACCTGGGCAAGTATGAAGAAATTCTATATATTGCAGGTATTGGTTCAGGCAAGTCCTATGTGTCTTCGATGGCGATTGTTTACATTATTCATCGCTTGTTGTGTTTGAGAAATCCTCAAAAATATTTTAAATTTGCCAAAGGCACCAAGATCGCTTTTGTTAATATTTCTAAGTCGTTTAGTCAAGCTAAAGATATCGTCTTTGGTGAAATTAAAAACAGAATAGATAACAATCAATGGTTTCAAAACTTTTATTCACCCGATCCTCGCATTAAATCAAAAATACGAATGCCTAAAAATATCTTTATATTGCCTTTAGGCTCTAATGAAGAATCTCCTCTTGGTTATAATATCTTTGGATCAGTCATAGACGAAGCTTCATTTCACACTTTAACTAAAGATAAAGATTACGCTGAAGAATCATATAATCAAATCAAAAAACGTATTCGTTCTCGTTTCTTCAGTAAGGGCAAAATGTTTATTATTACTTCACCCAGATATGTTTATGATTTTGCTGAAAATAAGTTTGAAGAAGAAAAAGAAAATCCTAAAGTTTTAAGAAGAAGAACTCCTTTGTGGGAAGCGCTGCCTGAAGAAATGTTTAATGGTGAAAAGTTCGATTTAGGTAAATATTTATCTACCTATAGGAAAAAAGGGGTAATGGTGCCAATTGAATATGAGGATGAGTTTAGGCAAAATCCAGAGAAAGCAATGAGAGATTATGGTGCTCAACCGTCGATGGCTATTCAAGGATTTTTCAATGATCCTGAAATTATTAATAATAATGCTAATTACAAACGGAAGCACCCAATAAGTCTTAAAACGGGTCAATTTTCAGAGTGGTTCTACAACCACAGAGGAAGCGAAAACTATGATACTGATAAAAGATTTATCCATATAGATTTAGGACTCAACAAAGAAGGTAAAGGAGATGCTGCAGGTTTGGCTATGGGAAAATTCAATGGTTGGGTAGAAGTTAGAAGTAGTGAAGGCAAGATGGAGAAGAAACCTAAAATCTTTATTGATTTAATGATGCAAATAAAAGCAGGGCCTAAAGATGAGATCCAATTTGAAGAAGTTAGGCAAATAATTTATAAATTAAAAGACCTTGGATATAACATCCACAAGATTACTTTTGATGGCTGGCAGTCAGTTGATAGTGTGCAGACTCTAAATTCAGCAGGATTTAATGCTGACTTCTTTTCAGTAGATAGAACACCTGAAGCTTATTATACTTTAAAATCAAGCTTACTCGATAAACGATTAGAT
>Ga0307928_10003036_pt1 | contig 12842 bp, 17 predicted proteins | sample AceLakmetagen232_FD_201815 | JGI IMG/M metagenome (GOLD analysis project Ga0307928, IMG submission 201815) | Saline water microbial communities from Ace Lake, Antarctica - #232 | ecosystem: Environmental > Aquatic > Non-marine Saline and Alkaline > Saline | place: Antarctica: Ace Lake... | reverse complement strand
AAGGTGTCCATTCTCGTTGAATTCCTGAATATCTTTTTTTTCTTGTTTAGTCATAATTAGTTCCTCCTTACTACAACAACCCACAACTTGAGGAAACTAAGCCAGAAAATCAAATACCTTCAACATCTTTTTCTGGGACTTCTATGAAATCCCAATCCTCAGTGATTTCATAGATGTTCATGATTGGGTATTTCTGTATTCTACCTGTTGCAAACCGGATACGGAACAAGTCTCCTTCTTGGCAAACATTAGCAACATTCCCAAAATCTCTGGTTTCTCCTGAATGGAACTTAATCTTTATTTCCCCTGTAATGACCAAGGTTGAGTATTTTACTCCTTTAGCCATCTCTATCTCCTATTCGTGGTAGAAAACATCAGCAGGAAGAGCTGCTAAAACCATCCCCAGTGTCGACCAATCCGTCAGAGGGTTCATCTCATCCAGCAATTCAGCCAGAGTGTAAACCTCAACGTAAGTTTGCTCGGTATCCTCCGCCACTCCGTGCATCTTACCGATTTCCTTCTTCAAGGTAGCCATCTCAGGGACAGACAAGTTCACAGCATATACATGAGCATGATGAGAGCTCAGAGTGCCAGCCAGTTGCCGAACTCCTTTGAACTCCAAACGATCAGCTTCAATAGCTACTCCCGTTTCTTCTTCAAATTCATGGACACCATTCTCACGAGGGTCAACCCCTGGTTTCATAGAACTTCCTCCAGGAACTTCACGGATGAAGCAATCACCTACTGAAGCTGGTGAACGGAATTCTTTAACAACGGCAACCTCAACATTGTCCAGGACAGATGATGAAAGCCTGGTTGATGGCCAACAGTAAGCCACAATAGCAGAGATGTGAGGACGCATGATAACGATTTCATCGGTCTTATGACGATCTTCACTGCCAATATAGACATCTACATGAGCTGCCCACAAGAATAAACGATCTTTCTTTTCCCCTACTCGGAAACGCCAGACGATCTCAGCTCCATCTAACCGGTTCCCAGCAGCCTTCTGAGCCTGTATCCATTCCTGGAAAGCTGGCTTCTCCCAGACTTCGATGGGGATATTTCGTTCTCCACCTTTTCGGGGAGCACCTCGACCAATCTTCTCAATAGCAGCATCCACAGTTTCCTGAAGGGTCTTAAATGTCGGGACACCTTCCAGATCTGCTGTGAGCTGGAGATACCGCATCTTGTCAGCATCTTCTGGATAACCCAGCACGGCTTTGCCTGAGTTGACCCATTTACCAAACTCAAAGTTGGTAGTGAGAGCTGGCATATTCTTCATCTCTCGTGGAACCCAGAACAGGATAATATCTGCCATGTTCATCGTGTCTCGTTCCCAGTCCACCTGGTCATCGTAATCAGGCTTAACTCCAGGATTCGGATTGAACACTACACCATCATATCCTGCTTTTTCCAGCAACCTGAGTGCCTCTGGCCTCCAGTCCTCAGCATTGTCATCACGAGGAGTTGGTCCAGCTAAGAAAATGGATTTGGTGAAAGTCTGAGGGACTATGCCATTTGGGGCTTGGATAACTTTCATTTTATACGGGGCTTGGGTGGTTCTCATTTTAAATACCTCAAAATAGTTAAATTTACATGTATCTTACCCGAAAACTACCCTATTGAAATATATAACCCCAATAGGGTAGGGTTTTTCGAGGGGTTTGTTTGAGAAAACCCCATTACCCTCAACAAATATAAGGGGTAAGTTTCAGTACAAGGTACAACTTTCTCGGAACATTTACTAACAAGGCAAAGAAACCTCAATCTTCTGCACCAGTAGTTTTCGGTTAATCAAACTTTTTCCCTAACTAAAGCAAACTTTAACTGTAAAGTTTGCTTTTTAGAAACTATCTTGTGCCGAAAGTTACTGTTTGTAGTAGTGTTTTCTATCTTTGGCACTTTCCCCAAGGGTTTTAAGGAAGCTCTTTCCCTAACCTCTATTTTTAGGTATAAAAGCTACAATTCCGAAAGGAGACGCCCAAAAACAAAAGGCATAGGGAAACCCCCTTTTAGGGGAGTTTTCTTACCCTATCCCTACTTAGTTGATTTTCCTAGTGTTTTAGAACATGTCAAGGACGGATTCACCTTCATCAGAGTCCTGAGTGGGGGCTTTTAGGTCAAGAACCCTCCTCTTAGCCAACTCTAGGTATTCAACATTAAGGTCAATCCCTATGTAATCACAGCCTAACTGGAGAGCTACCAACCCTGTCGTCCCACTCCCAGAGAAAGGGTCAAGGACAATACACCGTTTTGTAGAAGGGTTAGGTTTCTCAGGGACTCTAACACGAGAGAGCCAACCTTTCTTAACCCACTGTTCCAGGAGCTCTTGGGGGACTGGTCTGGCCCCACTGGAGTCAGTTCTAATGTAATGGTCGAAACTCTGCCCAGCCTCTTTGGCCATGTCCTGACGATGATCAGATCCCTTCAACTGGTCAACATAAGCCCGCTGTTCATATTTCGTGATTGGTCGTCGGCCTTCATCTTCTCCTCGTGGTCGATTGAGTCCTGCCCTCCCCGTCTGTAATGTTGGGTCCGGACCGACTCTAACTCCTGTCGGGGTTTCAATAATATCCCAAGAATCATGAGGGTAGTCTGAACCACAAGAACAAGAGGATTCCCATCCAACCGTTTCTCGTTGGCGGGCATCATATCCAGCATCACCTTTTATAGAGGTGTAGATGACACGTTTCCAAGGCATCCCACAAACTGCACAGCAACCTCTTTCAGAAGTGCCTGCCCTAATCATCAACTCAGCCAGTTCAGGAGGCCAGGTAGCAAAATGAGATCCAGGATATGGTTTAGTTGTGATTGTCCATACAGATCTACGGTTTTTACCACTTGATCCTGCTGGAATACCCACCCTCAGACCAGAATGCCCATTACGAGATGTGTAGTGATCGGCTTTCCGAGGTTTATTTGGGTCACCTAACCCATGGAACTCCTGAGAAGGTAATTCTCGAATAGCATCCATATCACAAAAATACCGAGGATTCTGGGTCAACATGAAAACATACTCATGAGATTTTGTACACCGATCTTTTACAGACTCTGGCATTGGATTAGGTTTACTATTATGAGTTATTAACCCTGATGCCAGAGCAAATGTATGAGGGTTATCTACTACCCCAATACCATATGTTTTTCTACATCTGCTTTTTCTTATTTTTATAATTTCATTTGGATTTCTCTCATTAAAGTGCCCTGACCTCTCAAAACGAATCTCACCTTTAAATGAAAGAAATGTTCCAGTTTGGCAAGTAGCCGTAGAAGGGTTAAGAATTAAACGGCACCCCAATCGAGCTGCTAATGTTCTTAAATCTCGTTCCCAACTATAATTTCTGGTGAAACCTAACCGCCATCTATTATTTTTTTCATCCCAATGCCCATCACCCTCTAAGTAACCTTCTAATAAGCTCATTAACCATTTATTAGAATGTCTCCAACAGACAGATTTCAAATATTTGGTTTTTGCATTTTTTCCTCCGATGTAAGTATCAATTATAGCTATAAGAACCTGACCAAACACTTGAATATTTTGACAATTCCCATAATTTTGACAAGCAGCACTACCCCCATAAAATTTGACTAGTTCCTTTATCTTTTCAAATCTAGCAGTTTCTTTTACATGCCCAGACAATTGAAGTTTCTTACCCCCATCTAGTTTAGAACCTTCCGCAAGGTATATTCCAATAAACCATGCCATATCATTAGGAATAGCTGGAGGGTTATAAATAGTTTCAGGTTCAGGTAAAATAACAGATTGGAGAATATCACCTATAACTAGTTTTTCGGCTACGACTAACCCTTGGTTAGTTGGCCATTTATGATTTGGTGTACAACTGACTCGTTCTCCAGATCGTAACACTAATTCTATCTCATTACCAATACGGTTATTCTTAGACCAACCAAGGACTTGAGTCCATTTTTCCCCGTTCCACAATTTGACTGTTGTCGGATCTAACCGGGCTACATCTCGAACCATTATAGACATTTCACCTTTTTGAGTCCATGCATATACCCAAGCCCCTCCTGATAAGCACCAAATGATATCTGATCGGAGATACCACCCATCATCTTGAAGGGCTAAGGCTACTCTCCACGGAATCCCTGTTAAATCTTTATCTTTCAGACCTGTAGGTAATTTCATGCCTTTAGAATCCCCTACATTCTTATATTTGTTATCAGGAACTTGGGAACCTTGATTAGCAGCATAGGTATCACCTAAATTTAACCATAGTGTCCCATCAGGACGTAACACTCGACGGACTTCCTGCATGACCTCAACTATGTGAGCCACAAACATCAAATGGCTTGGTTCCAACCCTAAACACCCCTCCCACCCATCATTCCAGGTGGATGGTTCAAGGCCATAGTCTCTCAAACCCCAATATGGTGGGGAAGTACAGACCGTATGAACTGAATTCTCTGGGAGTTCTTGTAGAGTCTTCCTAACATCCTGCCCATAATAGAGGGAGGCTTTCGGAGGGTGATCCCCTTGTGGTAATAATATAATCTCAGGTTTCATAGGTATTCCTTAGAACATATCAAGGACGGATTCCACATGTTTTGGAACAGCTCCTTGAATAGAATCCATCAAAGTTCGGCCAATATGCTTGGCTAGGGGAGGTGTGACCGAGTTCCCTATCTGATGATACTGTTGAGAGAATGACCCAGTGAAGACAAAATCATCAGGGAATCCCTGAAGTCTTGCACATTCATCCACAGTCAGCCGTCGGAGATAACCTGGGATCACAACTTTAGAAACATCCAGCCGTTCGATCTCAGAATGTAATTTCCGTATCCAACTCTCAGCAGCAGGATCGTCCAGGATGTTCTGTTCAATGAGTGGGGTTCTATTACCACCCATTGAGGCAATCAACGTACAAGAAGGTCTGTCAGGATCAAGTGGCCTGCCCCCGTTGAATAACATTCCAGCATACGGGGATTTCCGCATGATTGGGGTCGGTGATAGAGTAATCTTGGCCGAACACGTCAGTTTAACAGGAGGTTGTAAATCTCGGATAGCTTCCCTAACAGGTATTCTTGCATTTATAGGATCAGGGAACCAGATAGGAGCTTCCAGAGATCCCAGTATGAAGAAACGCTCCCTTGATTGAGGAACTCCATAATCTTGGCTGTTCAGAGTTCGAAACTTGACTGTGTAGCCATTTTCCTTAAAGGTCCGAATCAGAGCATCATGAAGGATATTGAACTTCGGATTTGTAGATAAGGCAGCTACATTCTCCATAATGAAGTACTGTGGCCGTTTTTCGATCACTACCCGACAGAATTCCCAAACGAGCTGGCTTCTTGGGTCAGCCAGATCCATCTTTCCTGCTACAGAGAATCCTTGACAAGGCGGTCCACCAACAATGATATCACTGTTAGGGATGTCCTCAGATGGGATATCTCGAATACTCTTACAGATGATGTGGTCTCCAAAGTTCTGCCGATAGGTGTGACAGGCTCCGTGATCCACATCATTTGCCCAGATAGTTTTGAAGCCTGCTTGAGAGAGTCCCAAGTCCATACCACCAGCCCCACTGAATAACGATACAATACTGGGTTTTGTCATGTTGTGATAAATTCCTTGTTGTCATGCCAGATCATCTGAGCAATCATCTCAGGTTCTAAGGTAGCCTTGACTATCAGAACCTTGGAATTCCTTACTCGTTCCTCTACCTCAATATAAGTATCATAACGATCCACTACTTGTTGAAGGAACTCCTCTTTCTCAAAGATTTCCTTTGTTTCTCCACGGTTGTTGATACGAGCCAAGGCATCATGAGCTGAAATTTTCAAGTAAATGAGGATGTCAGGAAAAGGAGCTGCACTGTCCACTTCTCCTAGCCATTGGTCGTCACCAACACCAATACCTTGATAGGCATAAGTACTTGGACTGTATCTGTCACAGATAACGTGTGTCCCTGCTACCAGAGCAGGCCCTATAACGGTGTTTAGGTGGTCTAATCGGTCAGCAGCAAAGAGAAGTGCCAAACCTCGTTGGTTTACACCATCTTCAACAGCAGGAAGTGTCATCCGACGGGTCAGGATGGAACGAATCATCATCCCAATAGGTCCTGCAGAAGGTTCCGCTGTTTGAAGCACTGGTAAACCCTGTGCTTGGAACTTCTGAGTTAGCAGGTTGGATTGAGTAGTTGTGCCTGCTCCATCAATACCCTCGATAACAATGAATGTACCTAGTTTTGTCATTTGTTTATCCGTTCCACAATGTCCGCTATAACCTCAACATTTACTTCAATGATGGTGTCACTTCCTTCATTCATGTTGATGAAGATTTTGATATCTCTGCATTCTGTCCCTATCATCTGATTGAGAATGAACTCAATCTCACCAATACAACCACTTGAGGCTTCCCAACCAGGTGACAGATAAATGGCATCACATCGGTTCAGCATTTCTTTAGTGCCATTCAACCAATAAACATCCCCTATATTCTTCATCATATCTTCATAATGATGGAAGCCTGCGGAATTCAAGACGGGATTCATTGGGAAGTATTCAGGGTGTTGCTGCATCATGGCAACGGCAGCTTTTCGAGCATTCAGGAGGTTCTGTTCAACCACCAGCTCATCTGTGCCACGGTAAGGGGTAGCAATATAGCAAAGTTTTGTAAGCTCTGTTAATTTTAGGTGTGTTCGAGGGTCGTTAAAGTTTTCCATATAGGTCTCCAGGTAAAGGATATAAAAACACCTCTTATGTTACCCGAAGACTGGAATTTATTTCAGGTTTTCTTTTATGACGTACAGGGAGGCAACTCTGTTTACAGCAGCTCCTACTTCATCGTAATCTTCCTCATCTCTACGAGGATCAGGACAGCACTCAACTGCTGCTTTTCGAAGCTCTCGTATCTCGGCTGCTAACTCTGCTGGGGGACGGCCATCATGAAATTCTTCTAACCATTGACGAGCCAGTTTGGAAATGAGAGGTCCGACCTGTCGGTATATGCCATGAAATGGGATGTCAGGCTGGGTAAGTGACACCACTTCCTCCCCCAATGCTTCGATAGTCATCAGATGCTTACGAACACAATCGGGGCAGAGTTTGTGGGGCTGGAAGAGATGCTCCTCTAAGAGGATCATCTGTTTAGCAGTTTCCCGAATGTTGTACTCCGGGTCGTGAAGATTCAATCTACGCACATACCGTGATGCTATTTTATTCACAGTTGAAGTTTCTTCTGCCATGTCGGACCTCCTACTAGGAGATTCCGATAGGATGCCTAACGTATTATTTAACATCAGGAGCCGTTGGACCTTTGCTGGTGTTCTTGACATCATACCCAGCTCGTTTTGTAACCTTCACTGCATCAACAGCGTCATCATGTCGTATTTTAGCATTCTGTTGTTCAAGGAATCGGATATGGTTCTTCTGAGCTTCTGTTAGCTTCATGTTTCCCATCAGGGTTCTATCACCAGTGTCCTTGTCTAATCTAGTGGAGGTCAGGCCGTGCAGACCAGGCAGATACATCTTAACCATCTCAGGACTAATATGATCAATAGCAATGTCCCAAGCTAGTTCGAGGAACATACCTGCTTTTATCATTACAGGCTTACCACCGACTTGAGTAGCCATCCGTTTTTTGAACATAGTGATATGGCTGCCTCTAACTCGTAGCTCCAGATCAAGGAAATGGAGTTCTGTCAGAGCTTCTGGGGCTTTGAAATCTAATCTAAATTTAATGCAGACTCGAAGGTCTCCAAATTGAATCTTAGGGTTTTCTAATATCCCCCAACCATGAATACACAGCTCCAGATCTTTGGACTGGATCATTCTGTCGAGAGCATCCATTTCATCATCTGTCATGGGAACATACAAACCCAGAGGGTTTTTTCCACCAAATATGTTCTTCTCAGGAGCTGAATCAGCAGGTTTCATTTTCTTATCGTCACTCATTTACATAACCTCACATGGCAGGATCTAGTTTTTCCATCTCTACGGCCAGAGTAAAACATCCCTACTTGGCCGATAGCTGGGATACGACTTCCAATTATGTCACTCTTATGGACATAATGAGTGTCTCCTTCAGCATCTTCCAGAAAACCATACCCGCGTTGGTTATCAAAGGTCTTTATTTTTCCCTTAATGGGATGTTGCATTTCAACCCTGGTCACTCTGGCTGCACGGGGAGCTGAAGCCCCTTCACGGATATCATCCAAATTTACTTTTACATCTACAAGCTCACCCGCAACAGGAGGGGGTGCCGTCTTTGACCAAGAGCAATCTCGGTCAGGACAGGAACTACAGTACGGAGGAGTTTCCCACTCAACACCAGGATCAAATGATCCTAAATGAAAGAACACCTGTTGGTCAGTGTCTTCAAGGATAGCAAACCCATACATACGTTCCGGCAAGTATCTGTAGATTCTCATCCGGTACATATCCATCAGTTGTTATTTCTTCCCTTTTTTGGTATCTTTTTTAGCAGCTTTTTTAGGTTTGGCCTTTGGTTTTGCAGCTTTTTTGACCTTCGGTTTTGCAGCTTTCTTCTTTACAGGCTTTTCAACTGGAACAAGCTCATCAATGATAATGATATCAGCAGATGTTCCATGTAATTTACCTTTACCTTCGAGATAGGCTTTCTTTTGTTTTGCATAGGACATTAGAATCCTCCTTACTTTATAATACCAAACACTTTACATTACTGTATTAGTTTTTCAATTGCTTCCAAAATACTCTGTAGCTGAACATACTTTACTTCAAGTTGCTTGGTCTTCTTAGAGTCCTTCTTGATTTCCTTGATCTGCCTCTGCACTATATCTACCTGTAACCGATACATTTTGTATTTCACACGAAGCTCTTGAGCATTAGACTCTTGTACCTTGGCATCAAGCAACTGCTTAACAGATTTAAAGATCTTATCAAACTGAGCTTCATAAGTAGTTGCTAGTGTACCTTGATCACCCATATTATGAATGTTTGCCATCATCTCACACAACCTAAACATTGCATACTGCATCAGCAGGTTTTCATTGTTCAACTTATAGGTTTCGTGAGCTGTCTCATCATACGAAGTCGAGCCCTCGATACTAACATAATCAGTAGCTTTCACTTTGCCAGATGCTGCTATGTTCTGAGTAATCACTGTAGGCATAGGTGGCTCGACACAAATGACTTTACCATCATCAGAAGTAATAATTACTCGGTTCGTTGAAGGATAAGTATGCACATTTTTAGAGGCACAGCCTCCCACAATACAGATCATTAATAATAATAGAAGATATCTCATTTCTCACCTCGTTTAATAGCCGTAATGGCCATGTGGATATATTTGTCCAGAGCAGCCTGTCCAAGAATGTATCCTACCTCAACCACACCAGCCGTTACAATAATTGCCAGCATTATGATGAACATATCCTTATCCATTGAGCTTTTGCCCCAGAACAAAAGCATACCTGCTAAAAGTTTCCAGGTAAACTCTACAATCAGAAAAGCTATGAACTTCTTGGATTGGAGTGGGTGTTTGTTGACGGGTGTTTCCATCAGCCTCTCCCTTTAGGTTTTTCTAATCGGACACCTGATTTGTTCCATTTGCTTTGGACGTTATCATGGAAGGTTTTGGAGTTCTGGAAGTTGTATTTAGGGATACCATAGGCAAGAGCATTAAGCCTGGTTTGTTCATCAACCAGCATCAATGGAACAAGTCTGTTGAATGACTCTAAGGCAGCAGGGATAGTACAGAGGAAATCTACAATCAGGTTCCCTTCTAATCTAATAGGGTTATCGGGATCGTCTTCAACCCCTTTTAACAGATTCTCTCCCGTGTCATCATACCACCAATCAACGTGTGCCACATAGACCTCCATTTGAAAGATATTTCTAAATGAGGGTTTTTATAGGGTTTTAAGTGGATTTATCAAGCAGCTCTTGGATCTGACGTTTGTTTCTACCGAGGTGGGAGATGTCTACTCCTTTTTCCTCTGCCTGCCGACGGAACTCCTGTAGGGAAGGTAGATCTGATTTCCAATCACGAGCATTTCCGTTACCACCATACTGAATCTCTAACATGACAGCTCCGTCATCATCTACAACCACGGTAGCGTCTCCACGCCGTCCCAGCTCCTTCGTAACCGATTGGGCTACTATAGATGTTAGTGGGTTCTGTATAAGGTGTGTGCGGGCTTTTTCGACGGTATCGTGAAGGGTTACTCTGACTTGTTCGAGTGTTTCTGCTAAAGGTGTCCCTGCTGTGGTTAGCAAGGCTTTTGTTAGACCCTCCGACAAAGGTTCCCGATATAATTTCTTTTTATAGGCCATAGCTCAAGTTCTCCTAAGAGATATTTGTTCCCTTATTCTTACCCCAAAACTGAAACTTTCAACTTAGAAAGTTTTATTTGATGGTGAAACTTCATAAAAAAAGCCCCCAACAAAGGTTGGCGGGCTTTTCCGAGAACAGCCAGAGGAGACTGGCGGGAATGTTTAGTTATGAGCCAGGATTTTATCAACCCCTTTTTCAGCTTTTTGGGCTGCTTTAGCCAGGTCGGTAGTAGCTTTCTTTACGACTTTGGTTCGATTCATGAAACCTTGATACCATTGTTTGACGTTTCCACCAAACTGGAGAAATCTCTTGGTAAGTCCAGATACTCCGCCTTTAAGCCAGTCTTTGAAAGCACCGATGCCATCAAGGATTCCAGCATTCTTGAGGATAGTTGGGTGGATGCTGGATGTTTTAGCAAACAGCTTACCCATACTGACGGTGTGGGAGATGGATGTCAGGTCTTCTGCACATGCTTCATAGATAACTTGAATAGCAGCAGAAACTTCTGCACCTAACTCGGAAGCAATTCGACCGTAAAGGTCTCCAGCTTTTTCACCCCAGTCAGCATCTGTGGGATCTGCCAGCATTTGAGCAATACCAGGTCTCTGACGTTTATAGAAAGACGAGATTTCAATACAAGTGTCTTCAGAATCACCACAGAGTTTGGCTTTCACACCAAGTTCTCTGGCTGCATCTTCGAGGAACTTCTTGCCTTTTTTGTATTCGGCATCTGAAGCCTTAATGCTCTTGAGAACGGCCTCAGCATCTTTCTTTTTCTTCTTGAGGGCAACCTGCATACCATGAAGTTTGTCGATGTACTTCTCAAACTGCATCTTCGACATGCCTGGCAGTTTATCAATTTTCACTACTTCAAGAGGGTCTCCAGCTTGCAGGCTTCGAGAAATCTGAATAGCTTCCACCAAATCACGACGTTGGGCACCTGTAAGAACCCGTTTCCCCGTGGCATTTTTAACCAACGGTAGGATTTTCTCTCTAAGTGCTGGGTTTTCGTGTGCTAACCGAATAGCTTTTCCACGGACGTTTTTTTCGTTCATTTTCTAATCCTTTCAAAAGAAACAGGTCATCTTATTCAACAGAAGGGTTTTATAGAATAAAAAACGAACTATTTGCCTTGATACTTCTCTCGTTCGGCCAACATTTCTGCATTTTCTTCTTCAATGTACCGTTCAACTCTGATACCAAGGTTCCTAAAAAGGCGTAAAGCATCATCAGCAACTGCTTCAGAAGCCACGATCTTCCAATGAGTCCTACGACCTTGGAAATCTAAGCTGGGGCTTCCAGGGAGAGTTATTTGAACAGAAGGACCTGATAATAATAAGAAAGTCCATACTCTATGAACTGAGGGTGTTAAAGTACTTGACTCTGCCATTTTACCATTCCTTTACTATCATTCTGGGATGTCCACCCTAAAAAGGCAATGGAGAAAGATTCATCGTCAGAAATGAAATTATCATCATCAGCACAAACCACAGAAACTTTCCCACCAGTGGGGAATTTTGCAGTTCTTCCTGAGAACTTACCTTTTTCAGAGACCATCGAACCAACAAAACCTGAAATTTGAGTTGTCATGTTTTGATCGGGACAAACAACAACTACATAACTACCCTCAATAGCAACCTGATCCATAATCTTTTGCAATCCAGCTATAAGAGTCACCTCAGTAAATCTAGTTGGTTTTTTTGGTGTCATTGTCAAGCTCTTTCGGTTTAAGGGTACTAACCAAACGGGCTGCCCACCCAACATCTCGATCAGATATCTGGTTGACAGGTGTAATCTCTAAAGTTAAATCCTTGGGTATATGCTGACCATCCATCTGCTGAACCAAATTAACAGCTAAAGCCATACCAGCAGTATTCAGGATAGAAAAGCCTGCTTGAAGGTTCTGAGCTCCTGTAATACTGACCGACCATTTATGAGCAGCTTTGATATGATCAGAAGGTGTTGTTTTTTCAAACTCACGCCAACGGATGTTAATGTTCTTCGAAGCTAAATGACTGACGATGATCCCACGAACAGCAACCAGACCGGTTCGACGGCCTTGAGTTGAGGATAACATCTTCCAGGCTGCATCTCTTGCTTCTTGTTTAGGCAGTTGAAGAAGTTGGGAGGCTTCAGGAAAAGGAACTGATCTCGGAGCTGGGACTGCACCCCGACGGTACGAAGAATGATCTGTCTCAGCCGAGCCGTACAACATCATCTCTACAGCAGCATCTTTCCCATGCTTGGCAATCAAATCACTGTGTTGCCTCATCAAGGCCACGTTTGTAGAGGTTCCTTCTGCAACACCCTCAATCTGTTGTCTTCGTTTCATCTCCAGAGCATCAACCTCAGCCCCTAACTCAGTTTCAGCCTTCTTCATCATCAAGCCCAGAGCCACTGGGTTCCGAGAATCTGAAACCACACCAACTGCTGGGAGATGACCCATTTCTTTAGGTCCTGTTCGAAGCTCAGGGATGTCATTATCAAACTGAAGTCGTTCAATAATTTTACCTGTATATAACGGATTGATACCTGGAAGCCCTCCAGGTCGAGAATAGAA
>Ga0307928_10003035_pt1 | contig 12842 bp, 22 predicted proteins | sample AceLakmetagen232_FD_201815 | JGI IMG/M metagenome (GOLD analysis project Ga0307928, IMG submission 201815) | Saline water microbial communities from Ace Lake, Antarctica - #232 | ecosystem: Environmental > Aquatic > Non-marine Saline and Alkaline > Saline | place: Antarctica: Ace Lake... | reverse complement strand
ATTATTTTTAATTCCTCTACAATTTCCTCTACACTTTCCCCTTCGTCTGGCGCCGCGATTATTGAAGGACCTGCACGTGCATCTTTGACTATATCTCTCATTATTAGTCTACCCGGCGTTAATTGATAATTCATAGTTTTCACTCTCCCACCTTTCGCATTGATATAGATTAATTTCAGACATATTGCCTATCCCGCGCAAACCTCGCCTAAGCGTACTTTCGCTAATCCCTATGTCAGCAGCAAGTTGCCTAATTGTCCACTTCCTCTGGCATCGAATATCTTTAATTTGTTTAAGTGTTGGATGCATAGTTAGATTCCTTTATTAGGAATAAAAAGCATTGTGTCGTCCCCCTCTATATTGGCAAAGTTGTGGGGTCTGTTTCCAGCTTCTTATTCCATCTAAATATCGCGCTCATCGTTAAGCGTCAGAAGAAGAATATTCAAGAAAGTTAAATAAGTCAAGTGATATTTTACGTGGGATTTTAAAAGGGGAACCATTGTAAGTTTATTGTTTTGCAATGTGGCATTCTTCTTGCACTATTTTTTTATAACAGTTCCCTTTTAATTTACGCTGTGGTGAGGCTCATAACTTCTGTGCTTTCGGCGGCAGATACCGCTTTTGGTTCCGAAAAATATTTACGCTCTTTGTGCTCAGAAACCTTCCCTTCATTCCACTCGGTTGTTTTATATGCATCGATAGTAACTGGACGGTAATATCCCATTATACGGCTCCAGACCTCGCATGGTTGCCGTTCCTCGTCTGTCAGTATAATAGTTTTCCCGTCACGAATAACGGTCTTTGACAATAACATCACCTCCTTTAAATTTCTTTTGCCAGTCCCGTATTCACCAAAACCATCCTTTTGTGCCGACGTATTTTTTCGGGGCGTCGTCAAGTTTCTGCCTGCCCGCCTTGCGGAAAAGCTTGTGCATCCGTTTCTTTTCCCAACCCTTCGGTTTGATTCTTGGCTCATCCACATATTCTTCATACATCGCCATTAGTGACTCCGTTTGTGGGTTTTGGCAGTTTATGTTCTTACCATAGAATCCTCCTATTTTTCTTTAGGGCATTTTTTTCCGCTTCTTTTCCGCTTGCCCATTTCCCCGTATTTTTCACGCTGTGCAGAACCCTCTTTAGGACCTGTCCCGTCGCGTTTTGCTCTTTTTGTTCTGCTCATTCTTCATCTCCTCGCTATCCAATTTAGTATAACATTTTAATGCGTCCTGTATTATAGCCTGTATTCTTTCAAGACTATCATCGTTTTCGAGTGCTTGCTCAAGTTTTTCGAGCAAATCATAGTCAGCACAATCATACACTTCGCTACCAACTGTTTCCCCATATTCATCATATGCTCGTTCAGCGTCCTCATAAACAAGCAAAGCCGTTTTACGTGCTTCCTCCAATGTGATTTTTCTATCAGACATATTGTTACCATTTATTAATAAGTGGGGACATCTTGGATATTGTTAATTTCACGAATATGCTGTATATATTCCATTCACATCTGGGATTAATTTTGTTGGTTTAGCAAGATATAAATTTGACTCTCTATTAATCCCGTATTTATTGTCAAAGTAAAATATTTTTTGTGATGGCACAGAAGAAACATGCATTTTATTTATTGACAAATCAGAGCCGCCGACAAGGGTCCCGTTGAGAAATATTTCATCATTAAGGTTTGCCGGTTGATGAAAATGCCCACCAAGCTTGTAATGTACCGTAATGCCATATAAATCAGACATCCGCCGTGCTTTGCGCTCCAAGCCATAGTAAGGTATCCCCATATAACTTATTACGTCATCGTTATGGTTCAACCCAAAATTGAAATTGCCATGCCGCACAAGCATTGTCGGGCTGTCTGAAACGTAGACCCTGACATTTTCCTGCTGTTGTAATGCCATTTGCAGCATACGAAAAAACAAATAGTCAAAATTCGTTCGGTGATGACTCTCACCTTTTTTCCCGACCCGCCCGTGGTTGCCGATTACACCGAAAATCTCGATAGCCGGAAATGCTTCGGCAAGTTTTAAAATACAATTTACGTTAGTTTCAACGCTCATTAAAAGCTGATCGGTTGCCGATAAATCAATCGAGTACGCCTGCCCAGCATAAATTGATTCTCCAGTTAGGTGATCGCCGAGAAAATGAAGCACGAGTTTATTTAAGCCGAGTGAATTCTTGTCTTGCTCTCTAAACAGCATCACCTTTTCTGTCCAGAGATCCACGCGCTTCTTATATAAATCTGAATTGTACTCACTTAAACCCTGCACCCAATTGGGATCGACAAGTTCACCGGCGTGATCGTCACTTCTCATGCCGTGAAATTCAAGGTTATGCTTTACCTGTTCTGGGCACGGTACTTTAGCAGGGTGGAACGACACTTTCGATATAGATGCAAGGCAGTTCTCAATGACAACTTGATTGAGATTCCTCTGCTTTTCAAGTCTTTTAATAAGTTTTTCATTTTGGTCTATAAGATAGGAGTTATTGATAACATTGTTATCGCCGAGCGCCATGACCTTTGTTGCTTGCCATGTGCCGTATTTCTTTCGTAGAGTCTTTCGTGATGGTTTGTTGGGTATGTCTAAACCATCGTATTTATCAGGCGTTAAGTCGTCCCCATATTCAAGTAAAATCGCTTTAAATTGCCGAAGATAACTTTCATCAGAAGCCATTTAAACTCCCCCTATTCAAAGATTATTTCTTTGTCATGCATTTGTGCTTCTGCCAGTTCCCGATGTGCTCCCTCGGAGTTTTCCCAGCCTTGCATCATGACGATTGTATCGGAGCGTCTAACAAATTCAAGGTCGCCGTTTATCCACGTTTCATCATGGCAAGTGCCGTCAAAAAACGCTGTGTTGAGATGTGGGCATATTACTGCATATCCCTTGCCCCAGTATTTAAGAGCAACCGCTCGTGCACGCTGAATGTTTTCATAGATACCGTTTACTGATTTATTCCGATAAGCTCCAGAAATATAGGCTACCTTCATAATTTCTCCAAGTATTATAAAGTGAGTTCATGTTGGTAGGATGTATGATATATCTCGTTTTTACGCATGTCGATATATTCAGGATTCAAATCAAATCCGATGTAATTTCTTCCGAGCCTCTTTGCAACAACCGCCGTTGTGCCCGATCCCCACCGAAATGCTCAGGGTGGTATTTAATCAGATCCAGCAGGGTCCCTGTGTTGGATACCAATAGAAACCTGCGTTCATTTCCGACGAGTTCGCGAAGCAGGGCGGAATCCTCGTTTTTGTCGCGCTCACTGAGGTCTTTTATGATGGATATAGAACCGACATTTTCTCTAATACGTGGAGGGTGTTCCAGCGGTGCATCGGAAGCAAACCCGTTTAAAAGTTTGTAGATCTGCAGTGCTAAGGTGGATTTCCCATCACCGGCATGACCCGTTAAAATAACATGGCGGCCATTTGGAACTCTCAATTCCTCATAGATGAGATCCGACAGGGGATGAGCCACATGAATCGATGCAAATTGGGCATTGCAGGCCTGGGATTCAGCCAACGCATTTTCATTGCTTCCTCCGGAACGTTGAAGCGAATTGAGGTAGCCTACAAATGGGTTTGTGAATGAAACACTTCCCATAAACTCCGGTGATTCCTCAAATGATTTATCGTTGAGATTTGTAGCAATACCATCCTTCAAGCAACCAACGATAAAAGAGACTATATCTTTTCGCATAGCATCGTTCTTAAACACATCAAGTAAACTGTCGGATATTAGTGCATAATCTACCAAGGCACTTAATGCACCGGGCCCGCCAATAGTCTCTGTCGACTCGAGCTCCAACTCCTTTCCTTCCTTGGGTACCAGCTTCCAGAATGATGAGGTACGGAGATGAAAAAATGGCGTGTGCGCCCTACAACTACTTTTTGTATTTGCCAATATCTCTGCAAACAAATCAGAAAAAGCTCTCTTAAAAGGTTCTTCAAAGAAAATCTTTCCAATGGAAAAGTTTTGCTTTTCTAGCACCTGAATCGCTGACAATAAAGCAAGCATCTTATGGGGATTGAAAGAATTCCCTCTCCACCCAAGTGCACGTATCTCCTGTTTAAATGTTTCCATCATTTCATCCTCCAGTCAGCGAAGACCTTATTTCATAAAAAGAATATCTCAGCATCTCAACGGCTTCATTTATATCCTCTTGGTTTGAGTTTCGCCCCAAAGATATTCTTATTGTGCTTTTTGCCAGCTCGCTATCGCATCCAATTTGTGCAAGAACATGAGAAATTGTGAGGGTTCTATTTGAACAGGCCGCCCCCTTTCCAACAGCTAAAACCTGTAGATTATCGATAAGCAAATCAGCTGGAATATTCGGAAAGGCAATGGAAATAACCCCAGGCAACTTAGGCACATCTAGCGAATGTACAACACGCTCTGGAAAAGTAATTTTTAGGCAGGCTAACAAATCTTTTTCGAGTTGAAATAGTGCATTTTGGTAGTTTGCTTGAATATACTTTTGACTTATAGAACATGCTTCTCCGAACCCCACTATAGCGGGGACATTACTCGTTCCCGGACGCAGACCCGTTTCTTGTCCACCTCCTCGAAATGGACACGTCCATGGCCAATGCCGGGCCCCTCCATGAACAAACAAGGCGCCAATCCCTTTTGGGCCATACATTTTATGCGCACTAAAAGAGGCAAAATCACAGTTGACGAACTGTACATCGAAAGGGAGTTTACCCAATATCTGCGCAGCATCGGTATGAAAATAGGCTCCGTTTTCATGGGCAATATCCGCCAATTTCTCGATCGGTTGCAGGGTACCTAGCTCATTGTTGGCCGCCTGTACGGAAACCAGAAGGGTTTTTTCTGTAATCAAGTTCCTGGCGGCCTTAAGATCTGTCACACCTGCCCGACTTACAGGCAACTCGATGACTTCAAACCCGTGCTCATTGAGCAAACGAGCAGGCTCTAAAACCGACTTGTGCTCAATGGCTGAAACTACAATCTGGTTTCGTTCGCTACGGGGGGTCAGCAATATCCCCAGAAACAAAAGATTATTGCTTTCGGTAGCTCCAGAAGTAAAAATGATTTCAGATGGGAGGCAATTTACCAGATTACCCACTTGTTCTCTAGCCTTTTTGATTGCAGTAGCGGCTCTGCGCCCCATGATGTGGCTGCTGGAAGGGTTTCCATACTCCTCATTCCAGTAGCGCCGCATGGCCTCCACAACCTCGGGGGCACATGGTGTTGTCGCATTTTGATCCCAATATAACATGGCAGTATTTCCTACAAATGACAAATGGTACAGGCCAGATCTTCGTCATTGTCCAAGTCGCTACTCCAAAGATCTTTCAGTTTTTGGTTTCCCTTGAAGGCATTGGCCTCTCTGGATTTACGCTTCACATACTCTTCTTTTATTTGCGCTATCCGGTTTGGATGCGCCAACTCATCCAGGCTCTCCCCTTGATTCCATGTGTAGCGTTCACCTGTTGACGGATCATATTTTTCATAGGATTTTGCTTTCTCAAAAAGGTCCGGATGATTTTCCAATAGTCCCGCCCACTCGCGCTTTTGTTGAAAAAAGCAAAAGTAGCAGCCTGAACGGGAGCGCCAATTATAGTATTGTGGCAACCCCAATCCAGAATTTTTCAAAATCTGCATCACATCATCGTGCCGGATGTTGTCATCAACAAAAGGAAAGACCGTTTTAACATTCGGCTTGGTAGAGATATATCCTTTCCGGTGGGATTCGTCTGCCCGTATGCCAACATAGCTGATAACAGGATCGTCACCGATATAGTCTTCGTAGGGTTTAAGTTTTAAGTATTCAGTACACCATCTCGACTCAGGCGAGGGTAAAAAACCTCTTTTCAACTGTAGTACTTCATCAAAACCATAGCCTGAAGAGTATTTTAGGTAATGAATTTTTTGCCCCAGATAGGCCTCAAGCTTAATCAAGTACTCATATGTTTCGTCAAGTTCTTTTTCCGTATCACAGAACACATATTCCACATTGGGAATTTTCCCGCGCATATAAACAGCCAGAGCCGAGCTGTCCTTGCCCCCGGATAGCGCAATAATATGGTGAACCGATTCGTCGGTCGGATCGGTTTTTTTTTTGTTTATATCCATGACTTCCTTCCTAAACAGCATCTAGTCCAATTCAATTTGATCAAGCAATTCTCGCAATGCGGCTGCGAGTACGCGGGGAGAGTTTTTGCTGTTCAGTATTTTGAGTTGGGGTTCCAGCTTTTTCCGCAATGTATCTTTTTGCCTCATTTCAATGGCGGTCAACTCCGGGCCGACATCCCCATTTTTTAAATTCTCTTATTTCTTTCATGGAACGAGTATTAATACCGTGTTTTTTAATAAAATAATAAATATTATTTTCTTTGCAACCCTGTTCTTTGGCTATTTGAAAAGCTGATTTCTTCTGTATTATATATTCATCTTCAAGCCATTCTTTATTCCAATATGGCTTAGGTTTTCTCCAATGAAACCCCTTTGTGAATTGGCCTTTATTATTTCTCATAAATATAATATACCATATTGTTATGTGGTTGTCAAGATAATACCCAATAAGGTGGCGACGTTACAACACAATCTATGCTTTCATCGTCAAGTTGTGCCAGCCCGTCGAGGACGTGCAGATTGTAGATTTCATTCGTTTCAAGCATTCTCTTCCAATACCTTAATAGCAACCACAAGATAGTTAATTGCCCCCATAAGTTCGGGGATCGCTCGTTCCGGTTCCATACGTAGACTCTCATCAATTTTTTTCAATGCCTGACCGCATGCATAACCGCGACATCGCCGTTCAATCCAACAAGAAATCTGCTCACTGAAGGGCTTTTTATCTGCATGGCGTTCACGACCCTTGCCATAAGCAATCTGCAAAAAAGCAGAACGCATAATACGGCTAACATCCTCGTACAAGGTATCTATTTCATCGGAGAACACAGACTCAACATCGAAATCATCCCCATCCGATTCATCATCATATTCTTTTAACCGACTTTTAATGTCATCGGTTGAAGGTGCTGCCGGCATATCATAATCCTCATCGATTAGACTCACATTGGCTGCACTCGTCAAGAAGTTCATCCGGCGTAAACTCATGAATTGGCATTATTTGCCTCTGGTAGTATCCTCTATTGCCGCGTGTGCAAGCTCCCCACATTCGGCGAAGATTTTGTCAAATTCTTTACCCGTTATTTTCGCACCGCCAGGGCTATCTTTTCGAGTAGACCCGTAGACTGCGGCTATTACATCGCCAAGTTCGCTTGCGGTATTCCTATAGCGCAAAGCGGCTTTCCACTTAAAAACACCGAATAAGAAAAATGTAGCTGAAAATATCCAGCTTACAACAGAACCGACACCGACATTTACGAACTTGCCGGTGAAGGCAGACCAGACATCACCGATACCAGCGTAAGCGGTTCCTGCAACGAGCAGAAAAGCGATAAAGACGATTAACGTAGTGTTGTAGCGTTTCATGTAATGCCTCCTGTTATTAAAATGATGCAAGTAGTTATTCGCAGTCCATGCGCAACCCAAACTTGCCAACCATATAATTTGATACTGTAATCCGCAAAATTGATATTCTCATACGGCTTCAATCGATGCTGCATGATCGGCTTTCCCGTCCGAGCAACACTTTCAAAAACTTCGCAGAGTTCCCAAAGCAAAACCAAGCTGCCAGCAAAGACAGAGAAGGGCATATCGGTTGCCATAAATTGCCAGCCCAATACGATGCAAAGCAGGTCACGGAGTATTGCAATCTTGTGGTAATACCGCCCATGCCATCTATGTGAACGAACGCCTTCCTTAAAAATGTTCGCTGACATCGACTCATAACTCTTCACATGGATCATACCCTCATGTATACCGCGTGTAATTCCGCACCCTATTAAAGCGATAAAGTAATAGATCATGTTAAGTCATCCGTCTAAAAGGTTGAGGATTAGAAGCAAGTACCCTATCACGGTTTTCCCTCACGTATTCGTTTACGCTTTCCCGTAGATCGTCAAGATTTATGAGTTTCCCCGGACATTCTTTCGGTGTACCCGGAACTTCTCTGTGTCCGATGATTTTTTGCGGTGAAATTGATAGGCAGAATATAGCAATAGCAAGATATTCAACGAGCGTTTGCATCATTGGATCAGACGGGTAGTGATTAGGACGCGGTATATATTCGAGTGCGACACCGATACATTTACGATTCCAACGCCCTACATGCCACGTCTTAACATGATAGTCTACCATGTGATACCAAGTGCCGTCTTGACGAAAATAATCATGATAGGAGCAAGTTGGTTCATGACGCGGATATTTTAGATCATCGCTAAAATCATCGGGGGTGCAGTCAATCCCGGTACAGAAATTATTGAGCTTTTGCGCTGTCCAATCTTCGGCATCAATGCAATGAACGACAATATATTCAATGTCTTTGTACCTGCGGGTTGTATATTTTCTGCTTGGATTTACTGGCAACGTATTCCAAAGATCAATCACCGGATTAACCTTTCTTTTTATGTGATACCTTCTTGTAAAGTTTAAGTGTTTCTGACCTAAAAGTCAAGCATATTTTTTACCACAAAATAAAGACAAAAAATAGTGAATTCGAAGGGCAAAAAATAAGAGAATTACCAAAAAAAGAACCTTACCACTTGGAGGCTATAACACTTAGGGACTATTTATAATATACCTTCTGTCACAGAAACCGTTATCAAAAAAGATAACACCCAATAAACCGTTATCAAAAAAGATAATTAGCGTTATCAAAAAAGATAATTAGCGTTATCAAAAAAGATACCCACAAAAGAAACTAATACAAAAGAAACTAATACAAAAGAAACTTCTTGTTCCGATAAAGAGAATTCGGAACGTGTAGAATGTCAATGGCAGTTGTTTCCAAAATGGAAATAAGTGCTTCCTATCGGTTGGCATCCACTTCTGTAGAAACTGTTTAGTATTTCGCTATAATCACACCCACTTGTATTTTTTTTAATACAGGCGGGGCATTTTTAAAATAGCTACCATTTATTATAGGACACGCAGACTAATCGGAATTCCCTAACAGTTGTATCCATCTGCAAGGGGAGAATAAAAAAAGGCACCCATTTAGAGTGCCTGTGCCTGACATGGAAGTCAGGGATGTAGTGAAGCATTGTAATAATATCCGTCAGAAGTGATTTTGTCAAGCAAATTTAATAATCTCAATCCTCCTTTAAGCACGAATAGCATAAGTGACTACCTTACCAGCCACATTCTTTCTCTGAGTATTCTCACAGCCCCCATTGACATAGAAATATCCCTTCTTGCTTAAATGAAAAGTCACTATTGGAGGAGCATTAATCACCATCCCATCAGCCTCTAATACTCTCACCCTCAAAAGATTAGCAGCACGGGCAAGTATCTCGTATTGTCCTCCTCGCAGTACCACGAAGCTGGATTTGACTGTGCGTTTGAGTTTTACATCCCACATTATTCCCAATCCTCCTGTCTCTGCGCCAACTGATTAAATGTATCCGTCCTAACTTATGGAGTATCAAAATAATATCTATTAGAGGTAATTTTGCCAAGCAGGGTTAGATTTAATAACATCAATAAGTTCTTCAAGTTTATCGTTAGAAAATTTTCTACCGGAAACTATTCTAAGAAGAGTTGGGAATAACCCTAATAAATTTTCATCCGACATGATTTCTTTTGGTATTCGACCGGAGCTTAAAACGGCTTTGGTGAAAAAGTCATTCCATTCTTCTGTATTTTCTTTTAGACCCAATGATAAAGCAAGACTGGTAAGTTCACTTTCTTTTATTGGTGGTGCAGTTTTACCTCTTTCAATTTTACTTAAATAACCAGGGTCTTTCTCAAAAGTTCGGCAATACTCACGTAACGTATACCCTCTTTTCTGGCGTAGCTCTTTAAAAAATTCACCAAACATTTTTGTGACCATCTCTCCCATCCTTTCATTTCTATTTTCCCCACTCTGTTGACAAAATAATACAAGACCATAGAAATGGCAAGCAGATTTTTGGCTATCGCTTCCATACTTTTGAGCTCACCCATTAAATCCTTGTTTATAAATGGTATAAGGTTTTAGCATCGATAAAACTTGGTATATTGGGCCCCCTTGTTTCTTCGAGTGCTCTACCTCTTTTAGTTCTACCAATTCACGCATTGAGGCGACACTATCGTCGTAGAGTCTTGCGGAGGTGACACAAACTCTTTTCTCTTTCTTATATATTCTTTCTCTTTTCTATGTGGGTAGAACCGCCTCATATAATCTCTTAATCTCTTAATCTCTTAATCTCTTAATCTCTTAATTTATATATTACTATTACCTGTAATCAATCAAGTAAATAATCAAGCAAGTAAACAATAATAGAGGCATATTTCTTAAAAAAGAACTAATAAAGACAGAAACACCCCCTCTAACGCTCTAAATAGTCTTCAGCATAACAATACACTCTTTTGGAAAGTAAATCAATCCTGAGGAGCTTATGATCCCTTCACGGCTATAATACAGCCCAGTGAACGATAGTAAAATAACACAAAGAGATATGCATCATGATTTAAGAAGAACTATCAGTAATTATTACTAATAGGTTAATGACTAAAAAATAGTAGCGCGTTAAAATGAGACTTCTATTATTAATAAGAAAATCATGGGACTCCAAGTCGATGGGTAGGGGTGGGGTGCCGATCAGCAGGAAGGCAGTAAGATATATAGGTTTACATAATATGTGTTATGCGTAGTTGGGCTGTATATTATTGCAGGACAATAACATAGCAAATACATAATAATGACTATGATACCTTATTATCTGCAAGTGCACTATAAATACATCTCTATTATCACTATAAATATACTCTATGCACATAAACAGACTAATAGAAGTACAATATTTTGCCAGAAAACAGGGGTTGTCAGACAACTGATTGTCGGGAATATTAACAATGGGGTATTTCGCAACGTTTCTTATAACTATAATTAATACAACAAGATAGTTATTGCATAATCTATCTTAGTAAAACCAGAGTAAAGAGTATCACTAATACGAGGCGCAAGTTTACCATAGTAAATGAGGTGATTATGATGGATGATAGAGTCAGTAGTGGTAGTCTATAGTAGTTATAACATGCTGTTAAATAACGAGTATAAAAAAAGACTTGACATGCATGAAGTCATACCATATACTAGTGGTGTCACTGGTTAATTAGGATACCAGTCTGATGAGATCATAAAGATCGAAACACACACGAAAAGGAAAGTACAATGGCAACAGTCTACGAACGCCGCGAAGATGGCACATACCAGCGAGCTAATGAGTATGAGGTTGGCGACCTGTCTGTAGATGAGGCGATTGATATGATCGCTAATGAGGCACGGATAGACGATGTCGTGCTGACTATTGACCAATCGCCTGTTGGCTATGGTGAGGACGCCGTGTTAATAATGCACGACGGAGAGCCGGTTATGATTATCGGTACCTAATAACCCTGAGTGGCGGCGCGGCGGCGCCGTTAAAGGGCAGCCTGGTCACAAGTCCGGGCATACAACACACAAGAAAGGAAACATAGTGGCGGGATACAACGGGTACTCGAAAAGCAACAACGCGGTGGTAGCAGAATTTGACGGGCGCTATCCTATAACTAAGGCCGTCAAGATCGTTGCAAATGAGACAGGGATAACACAGCGGGAAGCCCGCGAAATTCTGAAAGAGCATTTTGATTCGGGAGAATTTCACCACACGTCAAAGTATTATAACTGTACTAATTATTATGATACGGGCGCCGCTATTAGATGTATCGATTTTGCGCGGCAATTGAATCTTGATTTAACAGACTTGTTTTTCCGTACTTGCCGTGCTTACGGGCTTCCAGGCGAGGATGATATTAACGACTTTTTTGAGTCTGATTACAACGACAGTACGATTGCCGAATTTATTGAGGACATTAAAAATGAAGTATGGTAAACCATTACACAAGGGGTGCACAATGAGATTAATTGGTTATTACAATGAGCTTGAGTATCATATCACTGACATTGACACTAACGAGGATATGCACATAGCCGGTAATTCACGCTATGATTCCCGGCAATACTCAACCGCTGAAAACGGGATCGGTATTGAAGCAATGAAAGAGTGCTGTGAAAGTGCTGGTAAAGAAATTGCCTGTGAGAATTACTGTGAATTTCTTGGTACTGAACTCATTGAGGATGATTAGGAGGCACACAATGCAACGTGATACTCAGCACGATACACTATATTCGGTACTTGATATCAAGCATACATGGTTTAAGCGTAAACCAGGCTCGCCAAAACTCTTCTCAGAATCCGCGGTATTTTCTTGGATCAAAACAATATTGAATGATGCTGGGTATGATGTTGTGAAAAGGAATCCGCAAAAGGACGGCCACCTCATAAGGGATCCATATTATATCCGTGACCGGAAATGGATGTTTTGCTTAACAGACGAGAAGTCACACCGGCGATTCTTGCACGAGTCGTACAATGCCGGTGAGTATATTTATTTACATTATGAAGAGTTGTAATAAACTATTACCAAAGGGCTTAACAATGAAAGTCAGGACTGGTGTACACTTTGATGAAACAATATCTAATAAAACTAAGTACGTACGTTTGGAGCTTTTTGGGTATTTACTTTTTATTTTATATTATCCAATTAAAAACATTAGCATAAGCGGATATTGGAAAGTACGCTGAGCACCCACACATACACTATAAGGAATAATACAATGAAAACATTAGTTGGTTTTTGTGAATTCACGGATGCATTCCGGGATCACGGCAAACAAGATTCCTTTTCTTATAAGGGCAAAAAAGCGCTATTTGATTA
>Ga0307928_10003033_pt1 | contig 12851 bp, 15 predicted proteins | sample AceLakmetagen232_FD_201815 | JGI IMG/M metagenome (GOLD analysis project Ga0307928, IMG submission 201815) | Saline water microbial communities from Ace Lake, Antarctica - #232 | ecosystem: Environmental > Aquatic > Non-marine Saline and Alkaline > Saline | place: Antarctica: Ace Lake... | reverse complement strand
TGCCAATGTTCTCAGGTACATTGCCCAACTGTTTGCCATCATTGAACCCTGCCCCCTTTTCTAGTGAGTGGAAAGCCTGCACCCATCCACTCTGCAGTAGAATACCCCACGTCACCGAACGCTTCAGCTTCACGTTGACTATCCGATTAGTAAACCCCCTGCGGCTTTGCTGCGTTATGTGCTGCGTGAAAGACGGCCACAACATCACCCTGTATGTCTGCGGGTCAAGCTGAAAAGCCGCTTCAGGTATCCCCTTTATCGTATTCTTTCCGTCCCACTCATAATCTTTTGGACAATGGATCTTCACGTCATCGGCCACACCTTCCAGCTTCAAGGCACCGAGTCGGCTATCATCTACCCGCCCGGCCATATTGAAAAAGCCCACCCGGTTCAAAAAGAGGCTGTCAGTGTCCATATAGTAGGCGTTGCCCCGGCCTGCCACCTGTAGGAGATCCCACATGTACATTCTCGCGTAGGCATTGATATGAGCCGCGATAGCTGGAAAGCTGAAAGTCGACTCACCCCTCTCATAGCTTTCGATCACCAAGCCCCCCACGTAGGTCACCGAGTAGCGGCATTGTTCTGATTCGCTCCATCCTAGCTCATGCCTGAGCAAAGCAGGGTCACAAGTGCCTATGATCTTGTCCTCACGCCCTTTCTGCCCGAACTTGCCCGCAAGACTGTTAAGATTCAGCTTTGCAGCTAGATACTCCATATGATCTCCCCGGTCTTTAGCGTCTAGCTTCATCGCGTAGAAGTAGCGCACAAACTCACTGAATAGGTCCGCTTGCTTGTAGATTGCAACCCTGTGAACTCGCTTGATCCAGTCTCTTTCGAGTGCATAGGCAAGCTCAGGGGTAGTAAGCGAAAGCGTCTGATAGCCTGTGATGTAGACGTTCCTGCGCTGTGTCCGCAAAGGGAAAACGGCTTCATCACAAACAAGATCCACGTTAGCGATCACTGAGTAAGTCTCCATTAGCTTCCTGAGTTGGGTCAGTGTCACCCGATCCAGCACCCCGGCCACCTCGTAGGGGTAGACGTGGTTTGCCATCACGTAGGGATAGAGACTGTTAACATCTAGCTTGTAAGTTGGCGGGTCCGGCACCTGCCCCACAAAGAAGGCTTCAGAACGCCCGCCCCGGTAAGCATCACGCTCTAACCATAGCACCTCTGGTTGTCTGTGCCTGCGGATCTCCTGAGTCATAAACCGATACCTGAAAGTGGTGAAAGACTGACTGGCTATGGTACTTTTCATCTGCCCTAGATCGTTGTCCAAGATGTAGCGGCGGCGGATCTTCCAACCCTGCAGCATCACGTTAACATCTTGCCTGCAGTAGATACGCCATAGATCCGGGTCGGCATCGGCCCCCGGCATCGGTAGCTTTTCACTCCCGACACTGAAGCCCAACTCTTCAAGCGTGCCGGGGAAAAGATTCCAGTTATCAACGCATCTGATCGTGCGTCGCCACCTTGCGCCCTTGAACTCTGCCCAGGGTAGCCCGGCATCTGTGTGGGCCTTTAGCTCTTGGCTTGGTTCGGTCAAGAGCAAGAGGAAAGTGTTACCTTTCTCGAAAAGCTGCGACAAGTGCCAGCCCCTTGCAGGTAGCTCTGCCAGGGTATTCAGCACGGCCAAATCAAAGCCCATGTTGTGACTTACCAAGTACACCGGAGCCCTTGGCTTAACGTGGTCGAAAGTCCAGTCCCAAAACTCGGTACTGGTCTTGAACTCGAACCATTCTTCTTTAGCCTTATTATGGCTTCGTGCGGCCTGCCAGTAGCAAGCCGCGCCCATTGATAGGATCTGCCTAACCCGGTTACCCTTGACGGCTTTCTGAGTTGTCTCAGTGTCCACAAAGATAACCCGGTTCGGCGCACTGTGAGACTTGGTAGGCTTAACAAGCCCCCACTGATGATAGTCTCTTTGTAGCTTCATTCTCTGTGCCAGAACATCGTTTTGGTAACGGTCACGGTCGATAGGTCCATAAACTCACCGTACCTTTCCATAGCAATGTTCAAAGCACTCATCCAAAGCTCACGGCTTTTGCTTTGGTTGTCGGCCACTGAATACCAGTGGCGTTTGTACTTACCTTCGGCAGTGTCCCAGTAGCGTACTTCGGCGGTCATCTTGTACTCTTCGCGCAACTCCCAAGGGGTTTCAGCATAGACGCTTTCGGGTAGCTCGATTGCTCGCCAGAAATCTTCGGCGGCTTCGGCCCGGTTATAGGCTGTGTTCGCCCATCGGGTTAGCTGGTACCAATCCTGAGTGCGGATAGAACCGCCCCCCGCCCTAAACGCCCTAAGCCCCGCAGCACCGCTTAGCTCTTCGTTAACAGCCCTTAGCGCATACTGCCAAGAGTTGTGCATTGCCGGAGTCCACCGGCCCTCTAGCGGCATCCTAGCACCTGTACGAGTCGAAGTTATCCGGTAGCTTTCCCCATGCTCTTACCCAAAACTTCTTGATACCCTCTTGGATCAAGCCCATGGCCTGCCCAAGCATAAGAAGTGAGGCGGCATAGTCATCATGCACACCGTCAAACTCTGCCCACACCTCGCCCACGTCATTCTTTGCAGTCTCTAGATGGTGGATAGCTTGCGCCATCTCACGTTTCATAGTGGTTCGTTTTCTCTTCGGCATCGGTCTACCCCCTGTTGTGTAGCCACTTGAAAAAGCGGCGAATCAGTCTGACGATCAAGCCCGGCGGCGGGTCAATCACCCACGTGTACAATGCCCGATCCAGTTCGTAGAAGAAACTTCGCTTACCCATCGGCCTACCCCTTTCAGCTATAGTTACCCCTGCAAACACAGAGTACCAGAAATCTGTATAGCTGTCAAGTGGTCAGGTCTGCGGGGTAGCCTTGGCTTTCTTTGCAGCTTCGGCTTTCTCCGCTGCGATCTGCGCAAGCACCTCAGCCAGTGCGGCCTTGAGACTGCCCACCCGTGCCACCGCTTCTGTAATGTCCTTCGTTCCTCTAGGCATTGTGCCCCCCTTAGTCATCCCGTGTAATTCTGAATTGTCTCACGCCATAGATTGCCCGTGCTAGATCCCACCCGGCCAGGGCATAGCCACTCGAAAGCAATTGCTTAGGCTGCCCATCCCAAGGATCAACGATCTCGGCTTCGTTGTCATAGATCAAGCGCAACACCACAAAGTGAGTATGTTTGTCAACTGACTCACCGCTCGAAGGATTCCCGTGAACAAGAATGATCGTGGCGTCAAATAGCCTTAGCTCTTCACGCAGTAGGTCCATGTCCGCTGGTCCATCGCGCCAATCAGCCCGGCCCGCAAAGTGGAGCCGGTCATAGCAGCACTGGACATACTCAGGTAGCACAAGCTCGCCCTTGTTGAACCCGCCTTGATCCTTTAGGGTCTGCGCAACCGTCAGCGGCGTAATGATACCGTCGTAGTAGAAAGAACCAATCATAGCGATAGCTGTCAGCAGGCAACCCGAACGCCCAAGGGTATAGCCCGGCGCATACTCAAAGTCTTTCCATCGTTCGTCACGCTGGCTATAGGCGGCCATCGGCTGAATCACAGTTAGCTCGGTCGGTTCGCACACCTCTTGTTTGATATATGTCGCGGTCTCAGTTCCGGCAGTAACGATCATTGTTTCAGGTAGCGTATTCATATTGCACCTCTGCTAGTTGTACCCTCAAACTGTTCTTGTTGGCCCTTGCCCTTGCGAGTTCATCCTGTAGTGTCCCCAGGTCGGCCCGATAAGCGGCCTCCACAGCTTCAGCCGAAGTCACCCGCGCCAGGTCCGACAGGTCAGCCCGGTAACGCTCGGCAAGCCGCTTGAGTGCGGCCTGTAGTTCGGCAACGGAAACCGCACCGGCGGCGATCTGGTCTTGTGCTTGTTCAATCTTGATCTGTAGGCCAGCAATCCCAACCCGTAGCGCTTGCAGCGCCCCCGCCCGCTCAGGGTCAATCTGCGTTAGACGGATCTCCACAATGCTTTGATCTATCTCTTGCAGGAAGACGGCGGCTTGTGCGTTGTTGGCCCGAACCTCTGCCATCAGCTCTTGTCTAGAGTGCAGGTCACCGGCCAACTCCGGGTCAATGTTCAACTCACGCAACCCGGCGATCTTGGTCTGCAGCTCGTCAAGTTCAACCAACTCACCGCTCACCTCCACGGCTAGATCAAGATACTGAGCCTTCAGCCCTTGGATCTCGTCGGGTCCAGCATCTAGCAAAGCCCGCTTGATCTGTGCTTGTGTCTCACGGCAGACACTAATTGTGTCCTGTATCCACTCTATGTCGCTCTGCAGCTCTGCGATCTGCGACCGTAGTTGCTCTGTTAGAGTCGGGTCAACAAGCCCGGAGATCTCCGCTTCAAGCATGGCGATCTCTGCCCGGCCCTCTGCTTGGATAGTCTGTATGTCCTCTTTGTGCGCCTGCAGCGTTGCAACCTGCAGCCGTGCAGTTTCTTTAAGCGCCTCATCGGTAGTTGTCTCCAATTCCAGCCGTAACCCGGCAATCTGGGTCTGTAGCTCTTCAATGTCCTCGCGGTACTCACGGTTTTCAATGCTCAGTGTGTCGCGGGTCTCTCGGAGTTGGGCCTGTTCAAGATTATACAGGCTTGATAGCTGTTCAACCGTTGCCCGTTGTCGGGCAAAGGCTATGTCAGCGTCACGCTGTAGCCCCCTCGCCTGTATAGCGGTCTGTAGCTCACCGATCCGCGCTTCAACCTCACGTAGCGCCACCGTCAACAGCGCTTTGCCCCGCTGGTAAGCGGTCGTAACCTCACGCTTTGCCACCTTGTCAGCTTCGGAGATAGCCCGGTCTTTCTCTTTCTCCGCCTTCGCTGCCTTGTCCAACAAGACCCCCTGAGTATACCACGCGATAGTTTCGGCCTGGTAGCTCAGTGCAGTCAACCCGGTTTGATACTGTGCGACAGTGATAATGTCATCACCCAAAAAGCCGTCAAGTGCTGATCGTGTCGGTAGGGCGATCCGGCTTGCTTTCTCAAGATCCCAAAGCTCAAAATACCTTGCGATCTCTGTGCTTGCCAGATTGAACACCGCCATCCTTGCCATAGCGTCGTTCTTGGAAAGCCCACCCCTGATATACTGGCTATGAGTGTTGGAAACCACCCCGGAGATCTTTGCGCTTTCCTGCGCTTGATCCTCATTGCCTAGAAGCATCGCGGCCACCGTTGCATTGTAGCCAAGATCCTCTAGATTCTTTTGTGCTTCAGCCCGAGAAAACCGCGCAAGCCGGTAGCTCTTGAGTACATCGGCCTTGGTCAACTCTCGTTCGTCGGTCAGGGCATCTAGCACCGTAAACTGAGTCATCGCTACGGCATGCTCATGGTCGTAGCCAATATCTCGATAGGTGTCATATACCCCGGTTTCATCCAGCACCCCAAAGCGATACATGCGCCTTGTGTCAACCCGAGTGTATGGCGTGTAAGCAACCTTGGCAATCCGATCACGCCAGCCCGAGGGATAGTCAGCGATCCTCAGATATTCGTTGAACTCTTCAGACGTGATAACGTCCCTGTGCAGCATCTCCAAGACCGTGCCCAGCCCCGGTAACTCCCAATGTGCCCGCCAATAGCGTTTTGCCCATCCTTCAGTATCACCGGCCCGCTCCATCTCTGCCCCAAACTCACCCGGAAAGTCGGAGTCGTAACCCCATTTTGCTGCCACATCATCACGCCAGGCTTCACGCACACCCATTCTCACAAGGTCAGCCGGCCCCGGTCGTAACTCAAGCAAGGTTACAAGCTGCTCAATATCCTTCGACAAGTACCCCCGCGCCTTTAGTTCGGCCAGGACCGCTTGCGGATCTTCGTTGTCTAGCCAAGCGGCCCGGATACCTTCGGCGCCGCTCAAACGTGGTCGAAGTAAAGCCTCAAGCACTGGTTCAAGGTCGGTCGTATAGCCCAGGTCACGCAAACCGTCCTCAAGCTGTCCTATGTACTCAGGATACCGCCACCGTGCAGCGAAGTTCTCCGCTGGGGACAACCTAGCACTCAGGCTTGTTCGGTCAATGGCATAGTTGATCTTCCGAAGGATAGGAGCAAGCAAAGCCGAACTCATCTGAGAAGCGGCCCCCATCGCCATGCCAGACAAGCCCACCGCTGTACCCTGGTCGGTCGGATTCTGCAACTCCCCAACATAGCCAGACAACCAACCCGGTAGCTCGCCTGTTGACTGTAGCATGGCCAGCATCGGCCCGGCCTTGTCCGCTATGCTTCCTTCGACAGCTTCCAAGATCAAGTCAAGCCCCCAACGTATCACGTTAGCCAAGCCCCCTTGGATATTGTCAAAGACGCGGGTCAAGAACCTGACGAAAGTGTTTTCTACTTTCTCGCCCAGCCCGCCTATCTTGCCCGGCTTCGGCATCTGTGTCGCCATGGTCACCTCACCACTTACTCACAAGGAAATCTTCAGCCTGGTCATAGATCCAACCCAACGGATCTGCCAGGAAATCAGCCAATGTTTCACGGTAAGAACCCCATAGGTCGTAGTAGTAGCCCAAAGCACCCTTGTCGAAGGTTACCAACCTTTCCCACGTGCCCCCCAGCACACCCAGGATCACGCCTGCGGGGTTTCCCTTGAAATTAGCTATCCATACACCTACATCGTCATAGAACGCGCCTAGAAGCGATCCCCGGCCTTGTAGCCAGGTCCAAAGTATAGCCACTTTTGCCTTTGCAGCATCATACTCAGATTGTACCCAGTCTCTAAGATTGCCAGGTAGGGCGGATACAATCGCAGCCAGGTTTGATATGAAAGTGGGTAGCGTGTACGTTGCCCAAGTCCAAGCGGCCTCAAGCCAGTCGGCCAGGGTGGGGTATCCGTGTCGCGGCCCACCTGTCCAAGACCACACCCAAGCCCCGGCGTCCGCAACGGCCCGGCCCCGTAGATCTTCAAGCCAGCTTTGAAATAGCCTCTTCGCTGCCTCATCGTAGTAGATAAGCCATTGCTCAGTCGGTCGCCCGTCGCTGTCCAGAAAGGCGCCCCACACCCATGACTCATACCACACCCGAAACCAAGCCGGAGCCTTGTTGCCTTCACGCCCCGGCTTGATTAGTGGGATTGCCAGCAAGACGGCTTGCCACCGGCCATGCCACCAAATGCCTAGAACCTCGAAGAAGCTGTAATCCACAGCGAAAGCCCGCCTACTCTTGGAGTGTGAAAGCTAGATCCAAGTCAGCAGCAAAGTTGCCCAAGATCTCTTTCAGCTTGTCGGCGGTCCAGTCGGCGGCGTCAATGTCAGCGGCCCCGGTAGATCCGCGCTCGGTCTGAATCCAAACGCGATACTGCGACACGCTTGAGCCAGTCGGCCCTAGTTTCTGAATCTGTCGGCTTTCGATCACCTTGTACTTGGCCATGTCACGTCACCTCTGCGAATCGTTCGCGTATTGCTTGGTTTGCGGCCTGTATCCGTTCGGTCTGTTGTCCGCTGCGTGCCCCAAAGAAAAAGCCCAGGATCAAAGACCCCCCGGCCATCAAGCCGTCAGGTACCTGAATCTGAGCAATCGCCAGGTAGATAATTGCACCCCACACAGCCATCGCCAGGACCCCCGAGACAATCATACTCTTGCTGAACATGTCCCAAAACCGATCCGTCCCACTCATGGTCCTACTCCTTTGGTTTGAACTACGGTTCGTTAGTTGTTACAATCATGCTGTCAATGTAGATCGTGTGGCTAGTTGCGCCGTCCTCCTGCGCAGCCGCTGTGGCTTCAAAGTATGGAGTAGCATCAGAGTCAGCCGATCTGGTTTCTACAGCCGATACATCATACTCGACACCTCTACTCAGCACACGCACCCAACGCTCTGTGCTCAGGTCAGCCACAAACTTCACACGGTACGAAAGCTGAGGAACATCGGGACGCTGGAAGGCGCAAACGTCCACGTACACTACGGCACTATTGAGGATCTGTAGTTTGTCAGTGGTGTTATTGAGCCGGGTATAAAGCTGATGTACCCTAGTGCCATCCCAGACACGTAGATTGAAATAGATATAGTCAGGTTGTGTGGAGACACTAAAGCCCACCTCAAGACCCACGCGGTCAGCAGGTGCATACTCGCCGTAGAACCGAACTTGAGCACTCTTACCAACAGTAGTGCCCGACACAAGACAACAACTGTACCCGCCAACGTGAGCAAAGTATGGCGATAGGTATACATCTGCACTAGCACCGCTCTTTGCCCCCCAACAATCACTAAAGCCATTCGCAAACGTTATGGCCTTAACGATCTGCCCGCGCCTGTCCCAACTCATCGGAGATCCAAGACGTGCGGCAAGTTCGGCCAGCCCTACGGAAATCTTCTTGCCCCACTGGTCTGAGTTGTCTTTCAGGATAGCGACAAGATAGCCTTCATCATCGGCGGCCAGGGTCTTGAGAACTGCGCCATAGGTACCCTTCATCACCGTTGTCATAAACCCGTCAGCGTCAACCCCGAGATAGTTGCCGGATTCACCCCGAGGCACCATGATGATTTGCCCATTGGCGTCAACTGTGATAGTGCGCATGGTCGCACCGTCAAAGGCCATTATACGCGCAATCATTCTGCCGTCAGCGTCTACGGCAATGGTCCGATGAGTAGCGCCCTCAATGCCCTTCATCAGCGAAGACAAATAACCGTCAGCGTCAACCGCCATGTAGTTGCCGGTGCTGCCCCGAGGTACCATGATGATCTGCCCGCTAGCGTCAACTGCCACAGTCCGCAAGGTGGCACCTTCAGCCCCTTGCATCTCACGGATAGAATCCTCTTGGGTTACGTTAACATCGCCATCCTGCGTGACTGTAGCGGTACCCTCAACTGTCACGGCACCGGCCTGAGTCACCTCTACACCTGCGGGGATAGTCACCTCTGCAGCGGCTTTGAGAATAGCACCCAGGTACCCGTTAGCATCCACGGCCAAATAGTTACCACCCTGCCCACGCGGTACCATGATGATCTGCCCGCTAGCGTCAACAGAAACCGTCCGCAAGGTGGCACCGTCCGCGCCTTGCATCTCACGGATAGAATCCTCTTGGGTTACGTTCACGTCACCGGGTATAGTCACCTCTGCAGCGGCTTTCAGAATCACGCCCAGGTAACCGTCAGCGTCAACTCCCACCACCCGATACTCTAGGCCATCACGCCCAAGTAGGACAATGCCCCGTAGCCAATCAGGAAGTTCCATGATTATGTTAGCCTCATTGCGTAGCCAGCATAAGCAAAATACAAAACATCCCCGGCAGTAGCACCCGAAAACACTATTTGCAGCTTATCATCAGCCACCAAGTAAACATTACCTGCCCAAGAAAACCCAACACCCGCCCCCAACGATCCTGAAGCTGCCAGCCAGTACCAGGTCTCCCCAACAAGGACACCTAGCTTGCAAAAGGAAACCCCGCTAGTGTCATCAGAGACCTCCATAGCCGTAATGATCCATATATAGTTCGCCGGTACAGCCGTACTATACAGAAAGTTGGTACCCGCATCGGCATCGAGGTTAACATCGCGGCCTAGAACTTGCTCCGCGTACTCAAAGGCCAACCCGCCCTTGATCCAGATTGAACCGTTCCAACTCCAACCGCCATCCTTGAAATACTGTTCGTTCGAGTCTGTGATAGGCATGGTTAGTCAAATCCTTTCGGTAGTGCCACCGGCACGCTGCCAAGCCCCCGCTCTATGGCGAAAGGCTGAATGGAGATCTCCACGAAGATTGTGTGGGGAAGGGTGGCTTCCGGCCCCCAACCGTGCAGGGTTAGAATGTGCGGCACCTCGAAGATCACCCACTGTTCGGAGAACTCTATCACGTTGTCATCGCCCTGGAAAGTGGCACCTTCTGAAGTCGGAAAGATCTGACGCCCAAGGTACCAAATCTGTAGGTGGGTCAAACCGGAGTGCCCTGCGGGAAAGAGGATCTCAACTTCTGTGATGATACCCGCGCAAACTCCGAGCTCGTATAGAGCCGGGTCAGCTTGTGTCTGCCCCGCTGCAATAGTGAGCGCCCCCCGGTAACGCATCGCGGCCCCCTAGTTTACCAACCCCCTAGCCTTTTGAGGTGTGGCCTTTGGCGATACTTCTCAGACTGATTAAGATCACCAAAGGCCACGTGGCTAGGGGTAGCCAACACCTTAACATCATAGCGGTTTCAATCCAACGCACCCCACGCGGAGTGCGACACCTACAGCGGAGTGAAGACGACAGTAGCTTGAACCTCGGCATCTATACCGTCGATGTAGATACCCCGGTCAAAGGGTACCCCCGTAGCATAGCACATGCACCAAGTCACCACCACTGACGAAATCACCCGCGCAAACAGCTTACCAGAAACCGCGTCGCGGCCATCGTACACGTCTGCATAGTCGTTCGCGGTCACAGGCATAAAGGTTATGCTGTGCAGTATACACGGCCCCTGGTAAGCCAAGCCATCACCCACCACCCGAACCCATCGGCTTTCGTCCATCATAGCCCCCTTGCGGGTCTAGTACCCGATAATGTCCTGGTAGAAGACGGCGGCATCTGTAGCCGCTGCAGCCTCGGTCAACTGCAGGTCAAGCGCACCGAACCCACTAGACTTCAGCAGGTCGGCCCCGTCGCGCTCGTGGTCGAAACCGATCCGCAAGCACTTCTGGAAACCGTAACCCCGGCTTGAGAAACACACCTCGACGTTGCCATTGGTAACGCCCGTGAAGTTCGCGGGGAGAGTGATAAAGTTGGCGACAATGTTCGTGTCGCCAGTCACATAGGTGCTCTGACACAACACAGACTGATAGTAAGACCACCACCGCGGAATCTGCGTAACCGTTTGAGCCACAGCGTAGTCAATCCCTGCAAGCTCGTTGTTCAGCTTGTAGTCGGACGCCTCTTGCATACACCAATGCATCGGAGAGTTAATGGTCACCGGCGAATACTCACCGTTGTTTACCATTAGCTCGTACTTAGTCAAGGTACCCCCAAGGGTCTTGCCCGCAGTCTTGGCCTGCACACCGATCCGGCGGATATCGGTACCCACTGGAATCGGAATGGTCTTCAGAACATCGGCCCCGGTCGTTGCCCACGCTGCAATCTGACGTTCACGCATCAAGCCCCTGAAGTTGGGCAAGCTGTCACCCATCCAGCGCCAGCCGTAGACGTTAACTGTGTGATTGCTCACGTCGAACTCTTCGGCCACATCGCCATCCATCAAGTGCGAATACTCGATGTAGGTTTCATTCAGCCGGTCCAGGTCGTACCCGTATTCTCGGTCGTACAGGTCACGCCCCCCCAAGATGTAGAGATGGATCTGATTGCCCGTTGCAGCCGCGTTTCTGTGGCGGCGTGCATTAGGTCGACCGAAACTCCAATAGTTGCTTGCGTCAAGCTGCGGCCCTGTGAGCGACAGTAGCGCCCTAGATCCGCCCTCGACAAGCTCGATCTTGGAAATCTCGGATTCAAGCGGATAGATAACAGTGTTGTCCGCCCTGTCAGCGTGGCGGTTACAGTCCACAACAAGCTCAAACGCTGTGTACTTGCCCACCCTCGGCAGCTTAAAGCGCCATGTTGGAATCGCGGCCAGCGATCCCACCGAGGTCATGCGTTGCCTCAGTAGATATGCCATCGTTTTTCTCCCGTTGTTCGTCTAGTATTCAGAGACAAGGGCTAGGGTCTTTCAACCCTAGCGCTTGAACTCAAATGTGGACATGCCCCGAACCCATGTGGTCATCCGTGCAATGGAGTCCTCAAGGGTCAAGTCGGGCATGGCTTCGACAGTGCCCATTAAGCCGCTCTGGTGAGAAAGCAACTGTTCGGCAAACTGGCGTGTCTTGCCTGCAGCGGCATCAACGCCAGCCGCTACGCGGTTCACGCCCTTATCGATCATTGCGCTCTTCCAATCCTCAAGACTGACTGCGGCAACCCGGCGTTGCCACTTTCCATTGTCCAAAGCCGCGATAAGGTTGGCCCTCATCTTGTCGGCCTTGGCTGCAGCCGCAACACCCGGAGCCTCGGTTACCCGCTGGACACCCTCGCGCATGTCCTGCAAAGCTGCCTTAGTTCGCCTGTTGTGCTTCTCTACAAACTGTGCCGCTGTCACTTTAGGAGCCGCCATCTCAAACCTCCCTATTAGTTGCTCTTGGTCTTGCCCTTTGCAAGATCCTGATTACAGTATAGCAGGTTTCTACAATGTGTCAAGGTGTTGTCTGACAATAGACAATTGGCGTCAGTTGTCAAAGGTCAGACATCTAATTGTCAGACAACCCCCACCCTGGTCCTAGATCCTGAAACCGGCCCACCCCAAACCCCTTGACACTTCAGATATTCGTAGTATTCTGTAAGTGCAGCACCAAGCGGCCAGAGTAGCGAGCAGAGCAAAGGGGTAAGTCAATGACAGGGAAACCGCAGTTCAAGCCCGAATTAGTTGCGTTGATCGTTTTCTCGATCCTGATCTATGGGTCATGCTTCGCATGTCTATGGATTGCCTATTCAGTCGTCGCCAAATAGCCAGGAGATACGTCAATGAGTATCAAGCAGATCGTCGTCACCGTCAGTATAACCCCGATCATTGCTCAGTGTTTCATCGAAGGATCAGAGGTAGATGTAGGCTTGAGCCAGAGCCTACTTACCCGGATCTTTCGAGATCACCTACAAGCCGTCTACCCTAGACGCCATATCTCAGTAGGCTATCACGATAGCCCCCTAATGAAACTCAAGATCCACTCACCCTCACAAGAACGCCCCACCCGCGAAAGAGTGCAGGGAATCTTTCGCAAAATCTTGCAGCGCGAAAACTGGCTAGTAGCTCTTCAGTAGCCCTCTCGGTACCCCGGCCCCCTCTAGCATAGAGGGGGCCTTTCTTTGTTGCCAATCCCCACCACGTTTGAAGATCGACCCACCAGAAATAGGTCAATGGAGCCAGAAA
>Ga0307928_10003032_pt1 | contig 12856 bp, 11 predicted proteins | sample AceLakmetagen232_FD_201815 | JGI IMG/M metagenome (GOLD analysis project Ga0307928, IMG submission 201815) | Saline water microbial communities from Ace Lake, Antarctica - #232 | ecosystem: Environmental > Aquatic > Non-marine Saline and Alkaline > Saline | place: Antarctica: Ace Lake... | reverse complement strand
TATATACGGAACATTGACATATGTGAGGTTACATGGTGTCTAAAGTAGAATTAAGACCTTTAAGTGAGAAAGAGATAGAGTGGTTGCTTAAGAAAGCACCTAAGAGTGAAACTCGGTTTATTAGAGAACTTAATAATCCACCAGAGTATCTTCGTTCACAAGTTGAACAATACGGAATACTGGTAGATGATAAACCGATTTATCTTTGGAGCATAGAAAGGAAATATGGACACCTATATCTTTGGACAATAGTGGCTAAAGATGTTAAGCACCAGTTTACTATGTTCAAAGTATGCTACAGGAATTTGGATAGGGTAAATAGAGATATGGGACCCATCTATGCAGTTATGTATAAAGGTAATGAGAGAAATATAGAGTGGACAAAGAGATTAGGTTTCAAAGTGTTTGCTGAAAAAGATAAGCAAATAATGTTTAAGAGAGGTTAAAGAGAGGTGTATTATCGGTTGCGGCGTAAGTGATTGGTTTCAAGATACAATTATTGACCCAGTAAAAGATGTCTTTAGGGAAATAGATGATATTTTCATTGAGCCTATTACTGACCCTATCAAAGAACTTATAGACCCTCTATTACCAGAGTGGGTTAAAGAGATAGATGATACAGTAAAAGACCGTTTATTAGACCCTCAACACCTCTTAAGACATCCTGCTGAACTATGGAAAGTGCCGAGAGATATATCTTTGAGTGCTCTTGACCCATTACTTCCAGAAAAGGTTAAAGAGTTTTTCCATAAACCAGGGCGAACCTTGGCGGCCTCCTGGATAAGTGAAGACCCAATAGTTCAAAAGGCAATAGAAGGTGTAATGGGTGCTATAGGTATAATTCTTGCACCTGCTACTGGTGGCACAAGTATATGGATCTCCCAGTTAGCCGCAGCCGGATATGGTAGTTTAGCCAGAGCAGATAAACTTCCAGAAGGCGCAAGTTTCGGTGAGAGTATATTACCAGTAGGATTTGGTGCTTTAGAGGGTTATGCTATGGCACAGATAGGTGCAGGTATAACTGGTGGTGTTACCAGTATGAGTAATGGAACTGGATTTGTTAAAGGGTTTAAGGAAGCATATTCAGATTATGCTATAAATATAGCACCAGATAAAGGCCTTTCAACAGAAGTTTCATCAGAAATGACTAATGCGTTAGGAGAGGCCTCTACTCAATTAGCACCTGTTGAAGAAGCAATGTTAGCAGGAGATATGAGTTGGGTTAATAGTCTTAAAATAGGTGGAACAAATATAGCAGATATAGCAGACCAAAGTGGACAATTACAAGGTTCTCTTTCTACATATATGAACGAAGTAATGGCAGGAACTATAAAAGCAACAGGTGAAAGTGCTACTGGTTCTGGTATGGGTATGTTAGGAGAATTATATTCCAATCTTAGTAAAGTAACAAAAACAATGAGTAATGTATCCGGCACTTATAGTCAAATAACTGGTGAACAACAACCAGAGTTTATGAATTATTTGAATATGATAAATATGGTAGGACCTACTGTTAATGCCGCTAAGAACGCAGGCGAAAACATATGGAATTTCTTTACACCAGACCAAGCAAAATTATATGGAGGCGAAGCACTTACTCAATACTTAAACGAAGGGGGAAACACAATGGCTGCTATAAATTTATCTTCAATGACACCAGAACAATTATCACAAATCTTTGCACAGGGAGGAGGGTTTCCTCTGGGAACTGTAGGTTTACCACCAATGACCGACCCTGGAAATATCTGGGGAGGTGCAGAGGGTATTCCTTCCACACCTGTTCCTGGTTCAGAAGGGCTACCTAATCCTTATGTAAATCCAAATACAGAAAATTACTGGGACCCTATTTATACTGTAGATGGACAACCTTGGACTTTAAGTGGTGGTTTTGGAACTCAAGACGACCCTTGGAACATAAGTTCTGTATCTCAAACTTTAGATGATCTTGCACCTTGGCTCGGAGGAACAGGAGAAGGTGGTTGGGATTTCAATGATATACTTGGCAACATAAATAACATCACAGATACGGTTGGAAGTGTCTATAATGTTTATGAGGATATATTCGGTGGAGGACAAACACAAACACAACCTCAAACTCAATATCCTCCTTATCCTGGTAGTTATCCTGGAGGTACAAATACATTTAACCCTGCGTATAATCCATCAACGACTTTTAATCCAACTTATGCACCTGGCGCACCTACTTATCAAGCACCGACTTATGGGGCAGGGCCAACTTATGGATATGACCCTAATATAAATATTCAGAATATACAGAACCCAATAGATTATGAAAAGGTAATACAGAGTTTATTTCCATCACCTAACCAGGCAACTCCTACAGGTGGAGGCGACCAAGCAAACTTATTAGGTAACCTGTTATCTATCCTTACAGGTGGAGGGCCTGGTGGCGATCCTGGAGGTGGAACTGGACTTACACAGGAACTACAAGACCTTATTTCTGGTTTTACTGGAGAAACAGCAGAAGGAACAGGTGACGGTGAAGGTGGTTTACCAAGTGCCATAACCAGTTTAATCAACCTTATCCCTGGGTTAAATACTCAAGGTGGGATAGGTGGATTTATACAGAGTATCACAGGTAATAAAGACTTGCAGAATATACTGGGAACTGCAGGGGATATATATGGTGCTTATGAAACAGGAAAACAAGCAGAAGAACAGCGTGATTGGTATGAGCAACTATATGCACCACAGAAACAGATCTCACAGATACAAGCAGGTTTAATGGCAGATGTATATAAACCTTATCAAGAGGACCAGTATGCGGCTTATAAAGCATATACAGAACCACAGATAGCAAGTCAATATGGTTTATATAAAGATGTCTTTGAACCTGCTACCAGAAGTCTTGGTGGAGAATTAACTGCTGACCTCGGTAAGGAATATAGCTTAGGGAAAGATTTAGAAAGTTCTATCTGGAGAAAAGGTAAAGAGAGATTAGCAGGACAACATAAGTTAACAGAGCAAAGCGCTACTGAAAGATTTGCAGGTGCAGGTATGCTTGACCAAGGCCCTGCGTTCAGTTACTTCAATAAACTTGACGAACAATATACCAAGAGTTTTGAGGATTTGGCTGTTGACCAGAGTATATGGGAATACGGTCAGAAGTATCAAGAGAAACAAGATAGATATGGGAATATGAGCAACTTTTTAAGTAAGGCTCCAGGTGGTTACTCCCCTGCTATCAATACTCCAAATGCTACAAGCACTCAAGGTATGGTAAATCCGACACAACAGATAGATTGGTCTAAAATAATGGCAGATATGTTCGGTGGTGATGATAGTGGAATATTTGGATAGGCATTTTCTTATAAACAATATCGCGGAGCGATTAAACTCAAGGAGGACACAGTGGGATATCGAGAAAAAGTAGCAATGGCAACTATGATGGAAGGTATGGGTAAGAAGAAAAAGAAAGCCCAGTTGCGTAAAGATATAAAGGAGGCAAAGGAGGCAGGGTATGATGTAGTTATTAAATATGACCCAGAATCTGGCGATTATCTTCCTACCTTTAGTTATAAACAACCTACTAAAACTCAAGCCGAGAAAGACGCAGAGGTAACAGAGATATTTCAAGGTGAAGCACAACAGGCGTATGGTGGAGGGTTTGAGAAAACTCAAGGTCAACTTAATCAACCTGTTGCCTCAAGGGTTGACCCCAGGACTGGTCAACAGATACCTGTAATGCGTAGAGAAACAGGTGGACCAATAGGTGGCCCGGGCCATGCAGGGCCTATGCGAGCAAAAGAACAGCGAATGCAACAGTTTAGAGCGCCTTTTGATAGAGCAGGTCAAATTATGCGACCAGACCCAAAAGGTCAATTTGCACCTATAAAGAAACCAGATGGAACTGGTGTTATGCCTGGAGGTTTCGCAGGTTCAAAATGGCAATATGATAAAGTATTAGGCGATCTAAAGGTGCGAAACATAATGAAAAGGACTGATATGGGTATTGATATTAAGGTAGATAATCCTACCAGACGACACGCTATTGAACATTTACAAATGAGAGGGCATAGGAACTGGAAACAAGACCCAGAGGCAGTTAAACTGGTTATGAGTTATCCTGTTGAAGATAAAGCCGCGGTAACAAAGAAAAGGGTCTTGAAAAGTCAACTAACGGAGGAGGCAATACAGGCAACTATGAAGAAACACCAGATTTCCAGAGAAGAACTTATGAGCCGAATAGAAGTTATAGAGGAATAAATGGGCATAGACTTACTGGCAAAAGATACTTTAGAGGAACGCAAGGAGAAAATTCGTGCTCTTGTAGATAAGCACTTTAATACAAGAGAGGAAAAAGCTGCTATATTAGGAAACATTGATGTAGAAACAGGTGGTTCATACGATTATCTTCAAGCACAAAAAGGTGCTGATAAACCTGCTACTGGTTTGATAATGATGGAAGAACCTATGAGAAATTCGTATGATATCTTCCTTAAAAACAAAGAGAAAGAAGATAGTGACGAATCACAGATACTTTTCTTAAGAGATAGTTTATATAATAATCAGAACCCTGCCCACGATATAGGTCAAGGAAATAGACAGGAAATAATAAAATCCTTTGGGTCTGGTGATGTTGATAAAGCTACAGAAACAATTAGTGATAGGTTCTTTAATCCTGGAGAACCCCATCTTGACCGAAGAAAGAAGTCCTCTAAAGAGTGGTATGATAAAATAAGCAGTCTAAATCCTTTTCAAGTAAAAGAAGCTTATGCAGACGAAATAAACCCACTTGATTTACTTTCTTATCCAGACGCCAAACCTAAAAAACAAGAGAAACCAATAGATTTATTAGCCAAGTTTGACGCAGATAAAGACGATTACGATATGCTTACTGCTGTTGAAGGAGGTTTAGAACCAGATAAAACAGGACATTGGGGAAGTAGAGTTAAATTAACCGAAGAAAAAAGAGAAGAACTGGGTTTACCAGAAAGCTCTGCCATAATACTTAAAGGTAAAAATCATAAAACTTGGGATAAAACAGTTAAGGGCGAAAAGGACGCAGGATTTAAAATTATAAGAATAGGTAACAGAGATTATTCTGTTCCAGAGGATTATGGGCCTATTAACCAAATGGCAGGTAAAGCACAAGCAGAGGCGAAAAAATTAGCCAAATCTTTTGCCAAAGCAAATGTAAAGATACTTGATAAAGTTATAATGCCTGTATTTAATCAAGAAACTTATGGAGAAAGTAAAATCCCCAAGATAGGTTGGACAGAATTTGCTACAGGTGGTTTAAGTTTACCTGCTAAAGTAATGCCCTGGCAAGAACAAGCATATGCCAGTATGGTAGAAGAAAGTGGCGCGTCTGCTGTAATGTCAGAGTGGGGTAAAGCGATCGCAGGGCAAACTACACCTTTAACACCTTCCAGAGTAAAAAAAGTATGGAGAGCAGGTTTAGCCGCAGGTAGAGCAGAGAAACCTTACAGTTATAAACAACTCTTTACGGAATTAGGTTATAGTCCAGTAGCGTCAGAAGTATTAGGTTATTTAGGCAGGTTTGCAGGTACTCCTTCCAGTTTACTTTATTTTGCGATAATAAGCCCTGCGTCTTATAAAGTTGCCAATTACCAAGCAGTTAAAGAATTAAGGGAACTTAAAGAGATAAATGTAACTGCTGTTAGAAATTTATACAAAGCAATAAAACAAGGTGTAATAACAGGTAAACAATTAAGAGCACTAAAAGCAAGTATGCCTGCTGATAAATGGACACAGTTAAATAAAGGTGCAAAAGACCTTTATAGAATATTAAGTGATACTCCTCTTGACGATTATTTAGGTAGACCAAAAATGGGTATGATTAAAGGCGCAGCTACAGCGCAGATAGAACCAGGACAAGCCCAGTTACCAGGTGTAGGAACAGGTATTCAGAAACCTATTGTAACAACAGATATAGGACCAAGAGGGCCTCAAGTTTTAGAAGGTATTAAAGGTATTAAACCAGGTCTTAAACCTACAATTAAACCTGTAGTTGTTCCTTCTGTGTCTAAACCTCCGGTTGTGGTCACTAAGAAAAAAGAAGAAAAAGCCAAGGTGATACCTGCTAAAAAAGGTCTTAAAGTCTTTCCAGAGAAAGAACAGTTGTTAATCCAAATAGATGAAGCAATCACCAAAGCACCTAATAAGGCAGATGTTAAAGAACCTACAAAGGTAACCTTTGAAACTGATGGTGGCGCGAATATAATAAATACTAAAGAAAGTCTAACAGCATTTAAGGAGATTATAGCGAAAACTCCTGCTGTAATGAAAGAAAAGAAAGTTCCGAAGTTACCTTCTGGATCTACCGCAGGGAAGAAAGAGGATATAGGGAAACTATATAAAGGTGGTAAAGATGGTTGGTTTACCGACGGTAAGTTACTTATTAAAGGTAAAGTGCCTAAAAGTGCTAAATATGATGATAGTAAACCTGCAATTCCTAAAGATGATAAAACAGTTCAAACTGTTATAGATGAAAAGGGAACACCTGCCGAGTTTGAGTATTACTTTACTAAAACTACTATAGAAGAAGGTAAATCTACTCAACCAATAGCGTCTTATAAAGATGATAGTGGAGAAACTATTACAGGGAAAGTTTTGTTTAAAACCGAAGATGGATATTATACCTATGAACAAAACAAGTTTAATGCTATAAGAAACCGTTATCCTAATGCTACCTATGAGATAACTAAGGGAGGCGTTCTTAAAGCAAATTATCAAAATCAACCAGTTGCTATTTTATTGCCAGTATTAACTGGGGATTATAAGAAGTTACCTTTGAAACAACCTCCTATAACAGAAGGGGGAGGAATTATTGCCGAGAACGAAAATCTTGCTAAACCAGAAGATAAAGGAGAAATAGCAAGACGCTTACAGAGAGAAGAATCAGAGCGACCAGGAGAAACCTTACCTGATAAAATTGCAAGGAAAGAAAAAGAAATAGCAGAGTTAAGAACTTTAAATAAGAAAGCTGAAGATATAGATGAAGCATTTGAATCAAAGGATATTCTTGAAAAACTTGAAAGAGAATTAGTAGAAGATAAAGAAACTTATGAATTATTAAAAGAGAAGTATGCTGCTCCAATAGACCTTCTTGCTGATAAACCAAGCGCAGGTGTAGATCTCCTTGCCGATACCGAGGGAAGCGACCCATCTATGTTCGGTGGCATAGATAAGTATGAAAAGAGTGAGCCAGACCCCAAAGAAGGCCCTACACAAGTGCCAATAGCAGAATTTAAACTCTTTGAAAAGGTCAAGACCCTTATCCATAAATACGCCAATAAGTTTGGAGAGAAGTATAATCCCAGAGGAACTTTAGGTATCTATTACCACAAGACCACTAATATCTTTCTTTATGCTGTCAATAGTCTTTCCGTTGCTGTCCACGAAGTTGTCCACTATGTAGATAAAAATACCAATTACTTTACCAGTAAGATAATGAGGACAGTAGGAGAAGGTACAACAGGGAAACCCATTTATGACCCTACAACCCTTAAAATGAGGCAGGAACTTACTGCCATTTATGTCCAGTATTATCCTGGTGGCAGGACAAACCATAAGTTAATGAAGCGTATGACAGAGGGTATCGCAGTATTTATTCAAAATATGGTTATTCAACCCTCAAGGATAAAACAGGAATATCCGTATCTGGTAGAGCAAATATTAACACCTGGTAAAACATACTACGAGAAAACCTTTGTTGACCTTATCAAAGATGGCAGGGATATAATTGACGAGTATTCAAAGTTAGACCCACTACAGCAAGTCGGTTCAAAGATTATAACAGATACCCAGGAGGGTGTAAAAGACCAGTTTATCAAGATAGAGGATAAAATATTAAATGAAACCCTTGATAGACTTTCTATCCTTGAGAAATTATCTAAACAGGGTGGTGTATGGTTTACCGACGACGACCCTTCACTCTGGGCAAGATTTTATTCCAATGTTTCCTCTATTGTAATGAAGAACATTATAGGTAGACGCGGTTACTGGACCCTTGACCAACGAGGGAAACTATTTAAGAAATTTGAGTATAACTGGAAAACCTTAATCAATACTTTACAGAGTAAATCAAACATAAATGATTTTGCTAACTGGTTGGTAGCCAGACAACAAACTGCCTCATATGAACATCTTGAGGTGTTAAGGCAAAAAGCCCTTCAAGCCGCAGAAATGGTTAATAAGTTAAGACAAGAGTTAGGCGCAAGTTTTGAAACTTATCAAGGTGTAAAAAAAGTTCTTACACAGGCAAAACAAGCATCAGAGGAATATAATCACCTAAAGGGGATATTAAGGCGTGATGGATTTGATGTTAGGGTAGTAAAACAAGCGTATGAAACAAACAAGGAAAGATTTGCCGAGCCAGTAAAGATGTATGATAACCTTGTAAGAGCCGACCTTGATCTAATGGCGAGCCCTTTGGTTCAGTTATTACTGCCTAAACAATATGAGGAACTAAAGACCAGAGTTGGTTACACTCCTTTAAAGAGGGAAATGTATAATGATATTCTGGGTATTCCCCCGGCCTCTGTTCCTTTAAAGAATATAAAGATAGGCAAACAAATATCTTCACTTCTTCCACGCAAAGGTTCAGAACTTTCTATTATAAATCCTCTTTACCAAAGTATAGTTGACCACAGAGAAATCTTTACCAAGTCTATGCGCCAGTTGGTTTACAACAAGGTAGCCAAACTTGCCGATAAGTTTCCAGACCTATTCCAAGAGGTAAAACTTATTCGTTCAGTTGATAAGAAAATGATACAAGGCACTATGATAACTAAAATCTCTTATCCACAGGAAAAAGACCCTAATATAATGATGGTGCGGTTAAACGGAAAGCGCGTTCCTTTCCTTGTATCAAAGGAGATAAAGGCAGTTATAGACGAGTGCCTAACTTATCAAAATGTCCACTTAATAGAAGAAGTATTTACTGGCGCGAGTAGGTTGTTTACTAAAGGCACAACAGGTATGTATCCGTGGTTTGCTGTGTCGAATTTCTTTGTTGACCAGGTAACTGCTACTGTCCAGAGTTATAATAAATTTGTTCCTTTCTTTTCACCTGTAAGACAAGTGTTTAAAATGCTTGTAAACTTTCAAGGTGAGGAGGCCTTTTACTTCAAGGAATATCTTGAACTGGGTGGAGAGCGCCAGACCCTTGTAGGTTTTATGGACAAGACCCCACATGACATCTTTAGGATATTAAACGCAGAAAAGAACGCATTAGAGAAAGTAGTTGATACCTTAAAAGGAGGCGTAGAGCTTACTGCCGAGGTTCTTTCAACCCTTTCCAAATATAGTGAACTTGTAACCAGAGGCGCTGATTATGTTTTAAGCAGAAAAGCAGGAAAATCCCAAATGGTAGCATTGGAACAAGCAGGGAGAGTTACCGCGCCTTTTCACCACATAGGTAGACACCAATACGGAGGCAAAGGAACTACAGGTAGATCGTTTATCCGTTCACTACCATTTTTCAATGCGTCTTTAGAGGTATTAGCCCAGTTTGGCAGAACTATTAAGGGTGGAACAGGAGGCCCTGGTACTACCAAAGGCGAAAAAGAAGCCCTTAAAACGCAAAATAAGGCAGTTTTTGTATGGTCTGCACTTACTATTGCTATCATAGGCTCGTTTTCATACCTTTATAAGAAATCAACCAAGGAACAGAGAGAGTTATATAAGAATTTAACGCCTACAGAACTGATAAACTATATATGGATACCTGCGCTCAATGGTAAAGACCTTATGCGTTGGAGAGTACCGGAACAGATGGCAGTTATAGGTGGTCTTATAAATATGGTATTGGCAGACAACCTAATGAACACCAATTATACAGCACAAGAATATCTTGAAGGCGCAACTGCATGGATTCCAGACCAGTTAAATGTAACAGACCCTTACAGACAATTCTTCGCTTTGTTTCCACAGATATTAAAACCAATAACAGGGGTTGTAACTGGTAAGAGATTTTATCCAAGAGTAACACCTTTGGAAAGCGTAGGTATGCAAGGTGTAAGGCCAGGAGAAAGATTTACAGAAACAACTTCTATGTTTGCCAAGAAATTAGGACAGGAATTAGATATAAGCCCTGTAAAGATAGATTTTCTTATAGAGGGTTATATGGGTAGAGCAATGAGGATATTTATAGGTAAAGACCCTGGTAATCCTTTATTAAGGAAGTTCTACTTTCACTCTGGAAGAAATATGCAATTCTTTTATGAAGCAAGGGAAAGAAACAAATGGGGTATGAACGATATTAAGAGTGGAAAGATTAAAGCCAATTCTCCAGAAGGAGATAAAATAATTAAGATTAACGCAAAGGTTCAAGCAATAGAGGCCTATTTGGAAGCATATCGTCAGTTATCAATAGATAAGGAAACTGATAGAGATAATCCAAAACTCTTACATTATAGAACGCAGATTTTAGACCTTGTGGATAGTTTTAGACTAAAGGAGGGGAAATGAAGACAACAAGCACAGCACCAGATGGCATAGAAAGAAGAACAAATGGGAAACTTAAACTAACATCAGCAGATTATATTAAAATCCTGTTTACTATTGTTATTGTTGTAGGGTGTAGTGCTACTGGGTGGGCTACTTTAAAAGGAAATGTAGTTGCTCTTGCAAAGGAAACAGAGATTTCTACAGAAATAAATACTATACAAGATAAACGCCTAGATATTCTGGAAACAAAACAAACAGAAATACATCTAAATGTACAAAAGGTAATGCTTAAACAAGATACCATGCAACAACTCCTTTATAGAATAGATGGTAAATTAGAAAGAAATGCGCATGATTAAAAAAGACATCGTTACAAAAGAGGAATTTGTTAAATATGCAAACCCTCTAATGATTGGTCATTTGTTAAGAGAATTGCCTAAGAAAACAGGTAGAAAAGATATGGTGAGAAAGGCTTATCATATAATAAACAGCCATATGAAGGAGTTATTATGAAACTCACCCAATTAGACTATCAATATCTGGGATTTTTCGCTGTGCTTTGTTTGTTTGCCTTGAGTATTCACACCAAGACAGATCTGATTACAGGCGCTATGACGACCCTTGTAATAATGATAGGACGTCACCTTTATCGGAACAGTAATAAAGAAAACGGTAAGGTTCTTCCTTAAAAACCATATCCGCGATAGCGGATTAAACCCAAGGAGGGTGTTATGAAAGTATTAAAGGTATTACTAGTAGTTATGTTTGTAATTGGCATTGCAAGCATAGCCGGAGCAAGGAATTTGGAAGAAGTCGCAGAAACCGCGTATGATACGTTAAGGGGTGCAAATGCTAATTGCCCTTTAATTATGGAAACCTATGTAGCAAAGACCTGGAAAGACGCGGCAAATCTTCCAGTCGTAGGTAAGGCTGATATAAGGGTAAAACTTGGCTATGAGTTTGACAGCCACAATTTGACTGATAGAAACCAGGTAAATCTAAGCGCAGGGCTTGAGTTTTAACTTATTGCGCCTCTGACGAGTAGACAATATTCTAGATTACATTGAGCGAAACTCCGAGGCGCAACTTTTTAAGGAGTGTTATGAGCAAATTTAATATAGATCTATTCAAGATGGGTTATATAATCCTATATAAGAGTGGCCAGGGTAAATTCGGCAAGGCTATTGTTAAGGCCCAGATAAAAAAAGGCTTTAATCAGTCTGAAGCTGAATATACTCACTCTGAAATTTCGGGTGGTGGAAAACATAGTGTAAATATTGCCCCTCCGATTTCTAAACTTGTTAATATCCTGGAAAAGCACAAAGGTCGGTATGCTATATTATTAAGGTATAAAAACGAGGATTATGAAAAGAAGGGTAGATATAAGGTTGCTTATTTTAGTGCGACACTTGCCAATCTTGGTTATGATATTAGAGGAGTCTTAAAATTTATCTTCAAATGGATAGGTAATGACAATAGATTATTCTTTTGTTCAGAAGGCGTAGCATTTTCTCTTCAAAAAGTTTATCCTAAAGCATTAGGAATCAAACCTGCAAAAGTTATGCCGGCGCATTTTGTTCAATCACCTGAATTTGAAACGGTCTGGGAAGGTATTATTAAATAGGTCTAATCCGCTTCGCGGATAGGTTTATAAGAAAAATCCTTGAAATCCACATTGCTTTTATGATGTTTTCCCATTATCGCCTCCTTTATTTCTATTAGCAAATAACCAACCTATAACACTTCCACAAATAATTCCAGACCAGAATACCTGTGCGTAATGTTGTTCAATAGGTGGAAGATTCTGCACCCACTTAGATACCGTCGTTAACTGAAAAAGACTTAAGTTCACTTTTCTGACCCTCCTTTGTATCATACAGTATCTTTATCTTATTCTCTCCTCTCCTTGAATACTGGATTTTAATATCAACCAGTTCTATCTGGCGGTCCTTAGACATCTGCAGGAGGCTTGTTACAATATGTTTGGTAATCTCTTGATACCACGCGTCATTTCGTATATCTCCCATAATTATCCCCTTTCAAACCAACCGAATTTCCATCGTAGAATTAGAGAAGTAGATACTGTATCTATGGCAAACAGTATTAAAAGGATTATTAGGTCAAAATGAGTTCCGTTCCAAGCGCCTCCACCCGGACAATGCACTATGCCCAGTTTCAACAACAGGAAAATAAGAGTAGCGATATACATTATTTTCCCTCCTTTCCCTTTCTTAATGATCGTGATATTCCATTTCAAGCAATAAGTTGTAATTCATTTTAACCTTTGTCCACCATCTTTTTATGAAGTTACCTCCAGATTGACCATACATAGGTCCACCTTTTACTATAAGATACTCATAATACCCCTCTAAAGTTATTTCTACGTTTGTTTCTTCACATATATTCCTATAATCATTAA
>Ga0307928_10003031_pt1 | contig 12857 bp, 20 predicted proteins | sample AceLakmetagen232_FD_201815 | JGI IMG/M metagenome (GOLD analysis project Ga0307928, IMG submission 201815) | Saline water microbial communities from Ace Lake, Antarctica - #232 | ecosystem: Environmental > Aquatic > Non-marine Saline and Alkaline > Saline | place: Antarctica: Ace Lake... | reverse complement strand
GATGGCACAACTTGGATTACTCTGGGCAATTTAGATTTATATGATGCTCGTTACTTACGAGTAAATGGTTCTAATTCTGACGACACTACAGGCGATTTTGACTTCTTTAAAAACGTGGCTTATGCTGGCGATGCACTAATAGCCACAGCAGGTATTCACTATGAAACTGATACTTGTGGCTCTCGCCAGATAATAAATAAATAAAATGGAAGATAAAAAACCAACAGTAGAACAGCTGAAGGCGAGAGCATACGACCTTCTTGCGATGAAACAAAGGATAGACGGAGAGCTTGGCGCAATTAACCAAGCAATAGGAGAAGCAAGTAAAGCTGAACCTGAAGCCAAACCTAAAGTTGATAAAAAATAGGAATGTGCAACCTTTATATATGCTAAAAAAGTAAATATTTAACCCTATAATGCCATTAAAGCCTAAATATGCGAAAATCCGACAAGCCATGGTAAATAAATATGGCTCGGAAAGGGGCAATAAAATATTTCCCACATGGGCGCAGGGACATAATATTAACCCTATTTCTGGCATGGCAGAAAAAACTGTTTCTATTGAGGGTAAATCATTCACATTTACAACCGACCAGATTAATTCTAACATAATAGAGACTAAAGGCGGTAAGAAGTATTACATAACTGGGTATATTTCAACGTCCGATAAAGACCGCGTAAACGATATTGTCATGCCCGAATGTCTCGACGATATGGTTAAGCAGCTATTATCTAAAAAGATAAAGATAGATGTCGAACACGAGGCACTCAAAGGAAGTCCGAACATAATCCCTATAGGCATAATAGAAGAGGCATATAGGGACACAAAAGGGATTTGGGTCAAGGTGAGACTAAATTCCGCAGTATCGCGCTTTGACGAAGTTTGGAACTCGATTAAGGACGGCTTTTTAGATTCATTTTCAATCACCTATAAGACTAAAAAGTTTGTGGAAAGACAAACGGCGAGTGGAACTGAAAAACTATTATATATCGTCGAATTGGTCAATGTCGCACTAACGGGAATCCCCGCTAATCTTGCAGCTAAGATAACAGATTCATTCGCTAAGAGTCTTGAAGATACTACTAACTCATTTAATATAACGGAGTCAACAATGGCAGACGAAACAATAAACAAAAAAGAGGAAGACCCACAACCTCTCAAAACGGAAGAAACGACCAAAACTACAGAGGTTGAATCTTCAGTCCAAGTGGTTGAAGGGAAAGATATTGAAGGTGCAATAAACGGCATAAAAGAATTAGAAGTCTCATACAAAAGTCTCGCAGAAAAGATTGCTGAAGGCGGAGATTTTGAGGTCTCTATGAAGTCGTTTATCGACGGGGCTATTGCTAAGTCTCTAGAACCGTTCACAAAGAGATTAGACGCAGTAGAAGCTAAGATGGCTGAACCTGTTTTCAAGGCTAAAGCTGGAGATTCAGATAAAGACACTCAAGCTAAAGACGCAGAAGTAACAAAGATGACAAGTATGTTATCACAAATACAATAAAAATGACAGCAGGGTACGGGAGTTGTGCTGTTTCAGACCCCGTGGCTATGTATCGCGCGTGTTTCGGAGATTCTATCTCTACAGGCACAACGTATGCAGACCCCATGGGCTTTACTGGAGCACAAATTCAGATGAAGAGTTTTTCAAAACAAGACGGAAACTCGAGGGTTCAAGATGATTGGATGGGGAAAGCGATTAACACACAATCGGGTGGTGATGGAACAGCAGGTTATGCTTTAGTTCCAGTTTATGTCGACCCAGTTATAGTTGACCGTTCGAGAAAAGAAACCCCTCTAGTTGAAATGTTTGCCCGTGTTGCCAATATGGGGACTACAGCAGACTATAACGTAATAACGGCGAAGGGCGCAGCTTCTTATCTAGCCGAAGATGCAGCACTTACCGAAGCAGATGACACAGAAGACAGAGTCAGTAAAGCGATTAAATACCTTTACAGCGTTGGACGTGTAACTGGACCAATGCAAGCGGCAATGCCCGGATATACAATATCTGGATTTACCGAATCAATGGCAAGCACAGCAAAACAGAAAGAAGTAATCACTAAAACCATGGCTCTTAAAGAAGCCGAAGAAGATGCTTTAATTAACGGTGATGCTGATACTACGCCTGCTGAGATTGACGGATTTATCGACCAGCAGGGTACTACGAACAAAACGGACAAGGACACATCAGATATTGAGCTTGATGATATTTATGATTCATGCGCAGATGCGTTCGATGACGGCGGAAGACCAAACTTAGCAGTATGTGCTTCTTCAGTCTTTACGGATGTTCAGAAGCTCCTAAGCGACTATATAAGGCACGAATCAACTACCAAGTCTTTCGCATGGGGTATTGAGACAATGGCAATGAGAACGATTACAGGCGAGATGCCAGTACTTCCCTCTATGTTTATGTCTAATGTTACCGGCAGCAAAGAATGGTTTAATCTCGATATGCGATATATTGAAAATCGTGTATTGCAGGATGTTACTTATGAAGAGATGGGCAGAACGACAGACGGACAAAAGTTCAGCTTGAAACTCTACCACGCTTTAATTAACAGAGCGCCAAGTTTCTGCAGCTTTATTGGAGAGATAGCTTAATCCCTCCGTTATAATAGGAGATAAATAAAAATGGGAAAAGGATTAAGAAGCACTATTGGGGCAGCAGTCCCACCTTACACAACTGGACCCTATGAGTGGGATGCTACCATAACCTTCACAGGCAGGTTCAAAACAGAAAATACACGGTCTGACGCAACTACAGGTTATGAAACTTATAATTTGTTTGAAGGGACGTTAGATTCTACTGGTAGTGCAGGTGGTGTAAAAACTCGTTGTGTCCAGATAGATTATGAAAGAACCACAGCAACAGTAGTGAATGGCGATTCGAGAGACCAAGCCTTAAAGATTGACATAAAGGACTCAGTTGGAGACCACACGGCAGGTTATTTTATTCGAGCTATGGATGTTAAATCTGAGTTTGATGCCACAGGTAAAACTTTAACTGCCCTTTATGGTGTTAACTTTACGGCAGAAGTCGATAACGGAACCGCTACGGACTATATGAACGCAAGTTTTAATTCTAAGTGCGATGGAACAGTAACCAACGACTTAGTAAATGTTCGAATATTTGACGAATCTCAAGGTTCGGTTACTGGAGACCTTATTGGATTGCAGTTCGCAACCAAGAATGTTGCACCAGCGACAGGGCAGCGAGAACACGTCATTGAGGTAACCCAAGCAGATAGTGTTGGTTGGTTGAATTTTATCAACTTTACGAATGCGGCAGACGGTTACACTTGTGTAAAAACAGGAGCGGCTTGTGATACGGATGGATATAACAGCGACGGTGCGATAAGAATAGAAGTAGCAGATACTGCTTACTACATACCTATTTTTACCGCAGCACATACGTCAAGCAGTTGGTGAATATACAAATGAAACTAAAAATACTCGAACGTATGATTCTGATGAGAGAATTGCCCAAAGAGGGCAATTTCTCTACCCTAAAAATAATTAGGGACTTGCAGAATGAGCTGAGTTTTGGCGAAGCTGAATATAAGAAATATCAATTAGTTCAAGAAGGCGATAACGTGCATTGGGATATTAACGTTGACGAAAAAGAACAGAAAGACGTTAAGATAGGTGAGATAGCCAATTCTATAATCGTTGGAGTTCTAAAAGCTCTAGATGATAAGCAGAAACTAACTCAGCAACATTTGAGTATTTTTGAGAAATTTGTTAAAAACTAATATGGCATTTGTTAAAAACACAACCGGAAAATGTATGAACTTAACAGTTTCATATAGCAAAACCTCTGGAGATGTTAGCATTCCTAACCGCAAGTTGGTAAATTCCGACGAAATAGTCGAGGTAGATGATAATGTACTAAAGACGGCTCTTAAATTAGGATGCACACTCGCAGAAGCGGTATTCATACCTGAGGTTAAGAACGATGATTACATTGTAGAATACTATGATGAGCCAGAGAAACTGAAGACGATAAAGGAAGCAAAGTCTAGTAAAAAAAACTAGACTTCTTTCACTTTTTTAAATAAATAAAGAAAAATAAAATAAAATGACAGGCGCAACAATAACGGTAACTGATTGCATACCGAACTTAGGAAAGAAACTGATTTACTTCACCGTTACCTTAGATGGCAGCGCGAAAGCAGATTTTAGTGATTATACTACTGTCGATTATGTAAATGCGGTAGATGTAACGACTTTGGCGACAGAGGCAACTACAGCGTATACGGCAGCTGGTGATATAACATTTACTAATGCAGCTAATGTAATCAAAGGTGTAGCTTTAGTAAATATTTAGGGAACAAAATGACAGGAGCAACAATAACAATAACGGATTGTATTCCTAATCTTGGGAAGAAGCTAATTTACTTTAGCGTAACCTTGGACGCTAGCGCGTTAGCAGATTTTTCAGACTATGCAACTGTAGATTATGTTAGTGCGGTAGATGTAGATACACTAGCCACAGAACCCACAGTTGGATATACGGCTGGTGGTGATATTGAGTTCACTAACGGAAATAACGTAATTAAAGGCATAGCCTTAGTAAATCTTTAGAAACTTTAGGGGAAACTAATCCCCTCTTTCATTTTCATAAAACACATTTTAAAGGGAAATAAAAATGTACTTCAAAAACAAAACGAATCTGGATGTTCACGTAAAACTAGACAAATTCCAGAAAAGGAACGCAAAAGGAAACCCGATTGGACGTTCATATTCAGTATGGGGCTTTATACGAGCAGGTGAGACGAAAGACATCAAGAACGATGCAATAAGGGGCGCACAGAAGAATATGTCGCTTGAACAGACGACAATGCCACCCGAACCCTCTAAGGTCATAGCACAGACGATAATGCCGCCTGAAGTAGCTAAGACTCCCGTGCAGACGGTTAGGAAAAAGCGGAAGATAACTTCTGACTATAAGAAATAAAATAAAAAATGACAGTAATAACCCCGATTCCAGCTTATGTAAAATCTACGCCAAACGACTTAGCGGATGATTTAAAGACGGCTATGGATGCTTTGGCAATAACCCATTTATATGCGGTTTCAACAAACATAGTCAATGCTACAGCTTGGGCTTATTTTGTCTATGATTGAAAATTAATAATAATGGTCTACGTTACAATTCAGGAGGTCATCCAAACCGCTGGCATATATAAAGGGCAGGATGACTTAGAATCTGTCGGAACTGGAGACGACGCAGAAACCCAATTTAGCTTAGACCATAATCCTGTCGTGGAAGGGAGTGAGACAATATATTTAGCTGGTACGGCAACGACCGCTTTCACTATGAACTACACAACGGGAGAAATAACATTTACAGCCGCCCCCGGAACAGACGTTCTAGTAACCGCGACATATTGGTATTTCTCGGGCGTTACAATAAACTCCGATGTAGTTTCTGATAAGATAGAAGAAGCCGAAGAATGGGTGGATGAATACACAGGGCGCGCGTGGGGGACTGAAACAGTAACCGATGAAGTTCTTGATGGCACGGGGACAGATACATTTTATATCAGACCAGACCATACCCCGTTAATTTCTCTAACGGCTCTAACCATAGGCACTACTTCTATAACTACAGGCTATGTCTATGTTTACAACAATATAGGGAAATTAATATTAAGCGATGACGCTGAAGAATCGACCTTTAAGGATACCGACCCGCAATACATAAAAGTATCATATACTTACGGGGAAACGACAACCCCAAAGAAAATAAGAAAGCTCACCGAATACATAGCGGCTATAGACTGCATTACAAGCGTTACAGGCGGAACATTCGACGATGTTACAAGCTGGCAAGTGGGGGACGTGCAGGCAAGCGTTGGCGAGCCTTGGACGAACTTGGATGCAACAACTAAAAGGCTTTATCAAGAAATTCAATCAATGTTAAAACATCTAAAAAAGAGACCAGTAATAATGTGATAGGGTAAATCACAAAAAGCTAGTCATTTTAGGGACGAAATGGCACAGCAAACAGTATTCCAAAGGAATTTCGAGCAAGTGCTTGAAAAAATGGCGGGCGACCCGCTAAACAAATATACACCGACTTACACAACTGACGGCTTCGGACACGAACAAGGCGAAGCTTTAGGTGATGCTACTCTTATTACAGGCGTTGTTGTTCGCCCCATAACAGCGCAAGACCATGATTTAATAGACCGTGGTTATGCTACTAGTTCTGATTATATCATACACGCAACCCCAGATGTTATAGATGACCGTGATATAATCGATTATCCCGTTGATAGCGATGGCACCGTGCGGAGTGATACTAAAAGGTATGTCGTTTCTTCGATTATCGATAAAGCACGCCCTTTAGGTGGTACAGTATTTGACAAGTTTGCGATGAAGTTTACCCCAAGATGATTTATGTTGATGTCGATGTGAAGCGCGAAGGCGAGATAAAAGATGTTGGGGATAAGATGTTTAAGAGGTTTAAGCAAATGGTTTTGAGCTTAGAGCGTAATATCAAAATAGAGGCTCCAGTTAAGACTAGCTTACTTAGAAGCTCAATTCATCACGAAATAAACGAGCCGACAAGTGCAGACGACACTTATTCGGCAGTAGTTGGAACAAACGTCAATTATGCGCCTTATGTCAATTTCGGCACGGCATCACATATCATAGTCCCGTTAGATAAGAAAGCACTTAAATTTAATATGGGGGGGCAAACAGTCTTTGCTAAGAAAGTCTTTCACCCTGGAACGCAGCCTAATCCGTTTTTCGAGCGGGGGATAGAAATAACAAAAAAGGAGTTCGGATTAATATGACTTTAATAATTCCAGAGATTGAGGATATTCTAACTGAATATCTAAGAAAGGAATACACAGACCCACAGACGCGCATAGTCTCAGCAACTGAAGCTTTCACGGCAACCGCCGCACAAACTACTTTCACTCTTGCCCACCCCTTAATGTCGCATATCACCACTTGCACGGTTAATGCGACAGCTAAAACTATATGGGAAGATTTTTATATAGTTCCGGGCAAGACAACATCGCAGGTGATATTCGATAGCGGGCTTGCGCTCAATGATGCCGTTTCTATTACTTACGGGTATATAACTGGGAGCAATAAAAACTGGATTTACCCCCAATATCCAAACATAGAGCCAACCGCAGAAGCAGCTTTCCCGTTAATTGCAATAACACAAGTAAGCTCAATAGACGAACAGAACGACTCTAACGGCTCAGGTATGGAATCAGTTGCTAGAATAGCCTTACGCGTCTTTACAGGCAAAACGGGGATAGCCATAGACGGGACTACTTGGTCTAAGCAAAACGCGGCTAGAAAGCTTTGCAGGTCGATATATGCGACAATAAAGGATAATTGGCGAGATGACTTAGCATATATCATTTATAACTTTACGCCTATAATGGGTCCCGTAAATGAGCCGTTCGAAGAAAGAAATGGCGTATATCGCTCAATGTGTGAGTTTTACATTACTACAATAAATCAAGGTGAATCAAGATGAGCAAATGGATGAGGAATAATTATGCGGGCAATGTCGAGACAATATATCTCGAACATCGCAGGTTTAAGACGCGAGAAGGGATTATGGATGTTCCCGATGAGTTCGACTCCACAATGGAGAAATGCAAGCTATATTCTATAATAGAGGAGAATAAAGCCGCTAAGAAAGAAAAGAAAGATAAAGAAATAAAGGAGGATAAGACTTAAAAATGACAGAATTTTTCCAAGGTAAAAAATCCCAGTTTTCGTGGGCTAGAGAAGTAGCAAGCGCGGCGGCTAGTTATGCTGACTCCGACGGTATGGATAATGCAGATGCCGCCTTTACGGGCGGGCTTTATATCGGACATAAAATCAATCACGAACCAGCCGATACGACAGAGATAAATCCAAGATATACGAATAATACAACGCGCGAGGTTGCGGGGTATAACTCATATCTAAAGCGATATACGGGCTCTTTGTCGTTTGACTTGACAAACTTTACCCCATTCTATTATATGCTCGGAACGTGCGCCACAACGGGGGCAGAATCCCCGTATACTCACGCCTTTAGTGTGCTGAATACTGATAACTATCTTCCATCTTTTGTCATGGAGAAAGTCCATAATGCAGAAACGGCAGACGTATTAAACTATTTAGGGTGTGTCGTTGACCGTATGACACTTTCAACCGATGTCGGACAGCCGATAAGGTGTAAACTAGATTATATCGCACAATCGATTAAGACGGATGCCACAAAAGAAACCGTTGCGGCAAACACGGCAAATGCCTATATGCAGTATGAATCGTCAATAAATGCAGATTTTGTTAATGCGGGCGAACCGACATCACTAGCCGAATTATCACATGTCATTAAATGGAGTTTGGAGCTTAATAATAATAACATGGCTGACCCTGTTTGTGATGGAACGAGTAATTATATTGCTCGACCTAACACGCAGGATTTAGACGGGACGCTGACCATAACTACTAAAATGACAGATGACGCTTATTATGATTATATGCAAGGCATAACTAATTGCGCCGTGCAACTTAGTATTGTAAGAACGGCGGGGTCTAATTATGGCGCGTGGACTTGGAAAGATTGTGTTCTTGAATCCCCAGACCAGACAGATGTTACTACAGGAACGCTTCAGCAGACAACGACTATCAAGCTAGGGCAGTTTGACTCGACGGGAACTAACGCAACGGCTAAAGATGCTTTAACAAACGATTACTACGAAGTGCTTTAAAGATTAACAAAATGACAACTACTATGGGGGAGGGAAACCCTGATGTGGCTGAATTTACCATAAAGGGACTTGGTAAGTTCAAAATAAAAGCACTAACTATTGGCGAAGAGTTCGATATGCTGACACAAGCTGAAAGAAAGAATATATCGAACGGCATCGGCACAGTAACACAATCGGAGATAACTTATGAGAAAATAAAACATTCCATATTGGAATATCCAGGAGGCACAGGTGCGCCGACAAGTCCGTGGCTTAATAGCCTCAAAGTTGGGGTTATGGATGTTTTAGTCAAAAAGATAAGCGAACTTTCTAGTGTCGAACTTGAAGAAGAAAAAAATACGGGCGATAGTAAGCAACTTAACACAGGGGAAACAAAATGATGGAATCTCGCCTCTTACTGTCGCGTTTACTCATGCATGGCTTGGATTCATCCGTATGGGAGAACTCCCAAAAAAATATAAAGATTTGACACTAAGAGAAAAAGAAATTCACTTAATAATAAGCAACGAAATAGAAACTCAGAGAGAAATCATAGCGGCACATAATACATTAAAGAAATAAGAATGGACGGAGCAGAAACGGCATCTTGGACTATGAAAGTCAATGCTTCAATGAACGGCGTTGGCGAGGTTAATTCCGGGCTGATGCAACTTGACTCTAGCCTTGACCAGACTGCTAAGAAGTCTAAGAGCTTAAATACCGAAATAAGCTCGATGGGTAAATCAGCTTCAGGCATCGCCTCAACATTCTTAAAGCTTGGCACGGTGTCTTTAGGGGCTTTAGGTGGGCTTGCTGCCGCTGCGCCTTCTCTTGCAGGAAACTTAGCCGAGATGGAAATAGGAATTATGAATCTTGCTGAGTCTTTATCAGAACCGATAGGCAATAAGATTGATGACTTCACTAACGGCTTAAACGGCTTGGCTGGGTGGTTTAACGAAAACCCAGAGGTAGCATCATTCTTAGTCGATACTGCCGCAGTCTTAGGCACTCTTGGCGTTTTTTCCATGACAATTAAAGCAGGACAATATTTGGCAGCTGGAATTAGAGATGGCATAGGATTAACAAAAGGTGCAATCGGTTGGATTAAAAGTTTATTGGGCATTGGAGCGCCCACAGTAGGAGCGGCTATTGCTGGGGGGACTGGCGCAGCGGGTGGAGCTACAGCAGGGGCTATAGGTGGGGGCGTATTGGGTTCTGTTACAGCTTGGGCTACTAGCGTTTTAACAGGTGGTGCTCTTTTAGCTACAATAGGAGCAGTTGCGGCTGCGGTAGCCATACCACTTGGAGCATATCTTATCAATGAGGAAATCCAAAAGCAAATAAGTTTTATAGGGAAAACTTATGGAGTTGATAAGCAAACTGCAGAAAAAACATGGCAAGAGTACGCTATGCCAACTAGTGTTGGAACAGAATGGGACCTTGGAGCAGTTTTTAAGTGGGATGGAAATCAATTAGTTCGTGTCGATGAAGGAAATGGGCAATATGGTCAAGCATTTAGGCAAGCAACCCAACAAGAAGAATATAGGGGTATGACTAATCCATTCGATATAATGCGACAAGCCGCAGCGCCGATTACCATAAATAACTATATTAGCGGCTCTGTAACAACTGAAACTGATTTAAATAATACCATACAAGTAGCATTTAGGCAGGCACAAACACAATATCCAGGACAATAATAAATAAAAAATGGCAGTAAGCAATTGGAGGATAGGGGATTTTTACTTCCCGATAGGGTATGAACCAAAATTCTTTAAGCCTAAACAATCGACGGGTGCACCTATAAAAACACTCACAATGCCACATACGCCTTGGAATTTTTATGCCGCATCAGGGCGGGGTATGACCCAATTATCAATTCAAGGCGAAATATACGGCTTTACAGGCGGAACGGCAACTAACCCGCGACTTGACGACTTAACGGGTGCCTGCGCCTTTGACGGGACAGAGAAGGTAATCCAGACTGTAGCTCACGACGGGACAGTAAGACGTTATTATGGCATACCCGATATGGATTATACTGAAGTCGCGCGGCAAAAAAATCTTTATGCCTATAATATCAATATTACTTGCCCCGACCCATTCTCGTATGATACAACTTTATCTTCAGTAGCTTATACCGCCGTTGGGACATCAGACACGACAATAAGCTTAGGTTCATCCCCACGCGGCACGGCAGATTCATACCCAGTAATTCTTGTCGAAAACACATCAGGCGGAACATTATCAGATTATAGTCTAATTATAACGGATGGCTCGACAACTTCCACGGGGAATTACATTCAGACGTCCGCTCACGACTTGACCAATAACACGACAAGGATTATTCGCCCCTATCTATGGAACGATGAAGAATGGAAGACCGATTTATTCGGCGTTTGGGATTATTCGGGGGCGATAGCGGTTACATCAGACACACGGGAAACGATTAGCTTTGGAGATTTAACCCAAAGTGGAAACTACAAAACAACATATCCGCGCATTTCAGACGGGATCACGCAATTAAAGGCTAAAGCATCAGTTGGGGGTGCAACCGTTGGAATACAATGGCGGAAAGCATATTCCTAAACATAACTATAAGATGACAACAATAGAAACAATAAAAGAAAAGAAGAAAGAAATTGGGGTGGGTGCAATAACTGCTTCCCTAATTGCAACTCTTTTTATATTTACGCTCGCAGGATATTCGGGTGAAGTTAAAATGCACGGCACAGAAGGCGATATTATTTCTTGTCCTAACGGCGAATGTAATTTCCCGACAACTATAAGGAATGACTTAGAGGAGACTATTAGAATAGACCTCATCACCCTTAAAGCAAGTGGTAACCCTTTTATTCTTAAGTCTGAAGGAGGGCTTAAGGAGAAGGTTATCCAAGAGATAGAAACAATTTCTTACAAAGATGCTAAATTCGAATGTGAAGATACTATTACTTCAGAGATAGACAAGAATGGCTCAGAGTGCTTTAAATGCGTAGATAATTCTAAGGAGGTAGGGAAGACCACCTTCGATAAGGAATATACTACTTATGACCCCAATAGGAAAGAATTCAGCTATGTAGAGAAGGAAATTGAAGTAACAAATAAGACCACAACCATTTTAAACCAAGGATTAATCGAACTAGAGGCAGGTAAGTCAATAGATTTAGACCTTTCCTTTAGCGTCCCAATTAATTCAGATGGAAAGTTTAGCGTAGAGGTAGATATTATCCTTGCTAATGGAACAAGAAAGCACTTAGTTCTTGACCCTTATTATAATTCAACCGCGTTCCCATATTATCAAGAGATAATAATTATCCCGACAGGAACAGTTGGAAACTATTCTCAAAAGATTCTCCTTAATTCAAGCAATGTCGGGACGTCTTGGAACTGGAGTTCAGATGGTGATGGAGTTCTGTTCACAAACACTACAAATGACCCCTTAGGCTTTTGGATTGAAGAGTGGAATTCAACTGCAAACACCTCAACAATATGGGTGAAAATCTCCCAAATGACTTTTGGAACGAATGTTACTATCATAATGCACTATGGCAATTCTAGTGCAGGAACACTTAATAACATTACAGAGCCTTTCCTTCTTGGATGCGATTTCGACTGGGATAATTGTAGTTTAATCGTACCCTCTTATTCATCAATGACTGCATATAATCACTTAATATGGGACGATACTAATGGATGGCTGGAGTATTACTATAAAAGAGACCCAGCAGGAAATACCCCTGGCTACCCCGCGTGGATAGACTTTCCTGACTTTACATCTAGCTCGTGGGAGATGCTCTGGGAAAACGGGGTTCTAGCTTATAGTTGGGGTGGTTATGGCTCGTCTTCGGGCCTTGGAGTTATTAACGGACATCCTTCAAACTCTGCGTATGGGGGAACGGAAACCAATCTTGGCGATTATCATCGCGCAAATACGCACAGCGATAATCGTGCTTCTCGAGGACCGAAAAATTGGTACTTAAGTTCTGAAGACCATACTGGGACTCAGTATGCTTTTGTTATTGCTGATTATTGGATTACAGAATTATCCGAGACTGACCCAATGGATGTGAGATACTACTATAATGGCTCAGAGGATAATCTTAGCGTAGTTCAGGGTGCAACAGATGAAA
>Ga0307928_10003029_pt1 | contig 12859 bp, 13 predicted proteins | sample AceLakmetagen232_FD_201815 | JGI IMG/M metagenome (GOLD analysis project Ga0307928, IMG submission 201815) | Saline water microbial communities from Ace Lake, Antarctica - #232 | ecosystem: Environmental > Aquatic > Non-marine Saline and Alkaline > Saline | place: Antarctica: Ace Lake... | reverse complement strand
ACCTGACGAATGCACTCAGCACACTGGAAGTCCTCCATGTCCTTATCCATGACCATTTTCACTTTGTAACATTCATCCAGCTTGTAGCACTCTTCAGGCTTCACTTTGATGCCTCCCCTTCGACTTGCTGTCCGCAAGCGGGGCAGATGACCTGGACTCGCTCCAGCTTTACCACTCCTCCGCCAATCACCCCGGACACCAAAAAGCTAGTCATTTACCTAACCCCCCTTTTTTGTGCCTGAACCCATAGGTGCTAGACCATTCATCAGAGCAGCCAAAATAGCTAAAGTCAGGAGATTCCCGGGCCTAAAAGCCTTAGAAGCATTCAGGCGAAAGAGCACTCGTATTGCTAAAGAAATCGTGAAAATAAAAGAACGCTAGGCTGTTCCCTATGTCTTCTTGGACGGAGTCATGTCATCCCTATTCTGCCAATCAAGATAGATTTGGCATCCTTGACAGTAGCCCTCCTGGCAAAAAATAGGTTTAAATGGGCACCACAAACCCTTATTATTGGCAGCTATATTGAATATTCTTCCCGTATTGCACATCTCGCCCTCCGTCTCTGAGCAACAAACCACTTGCCCTCGACCCTGCGCAGGGCCGAGGGCTCATCTGCTAAAGTATCTAGTGTGCTCTCCTTCTAAGGAAGAAAATGAGCAATACCGCTACTATTACCCCGCCTATAATTATAATCCCACCAATCAGAGGCCAGTTGGTTGGTGCTGGTGGTGGAGGTGGAGGTGGCGGTGCTGTTACGGTAAAGCTACCGGTCAAGCCGCCAACCATGACGCTGTAGGTGCCGGGCTCATCCTTCGCCGCAGTAAAGCTGACTTGCTTGCTATCTCCAGCAGCGACGGTTACGCTCTTCTCTGCTTCCTTTACCCCGTTTATTTTCAGGGCTACGGTATAGCTTCCTTCCGTACCACCGGTGTTGGCCACCGATACCGCGATAGTTACCTCGTCGCCAGGAGCAACCTCGGCTGGTGAGATACCGGCCAGGGTGAGGGTAAAGGCGGCGGGTTCTGGCGAGGGTGGCGGCGCTTTGACCGCGCCGATAATAGCAAGGGTGGTAAAGTGGGAAACCAAAGCCGTGATAGTGTTGTTTTCACTGTCAACTGTTGAGGAAAGCTCGACCCACTCACCAAGCGCCTCGTCATAGTAGGCTATTACCAGGTCCTCTTCGGCCACGTCCTCGGGCAGAGCCTCGGGGTCATAGCTCACGGTCAGGGTTATCGCCGGGTCAAAGGTAGCCCCGGCCGGGCCGAAGTCGTAGGGCAACCCTATAATGCGAGCATCCTCGGGCGGGGCAGGCGGACTTTCATCAATGGCCGCTTCCAGACTCCCCAGCCGGTCGCCATCTTTATCCAGGCAAATGGTGTCCTTGAGGATAGTGATGGTTAGATTTCCGTCTGCGGAGGTGGCTTCTATCGTTTCCATTACCTTACCCGAGCTGCTGATGCGGAAGCTTTCCTCGGTGCCAAAGAGGCTGGTCTGAGTGTAATAGGTTGGTGTACCACCACCACCACCACCGCCAGCAGGAGGTACATATGGTGGTGCCTCTATATTCACTGACAGGTTCATCTCAGTTGGTCCACCACCGGCTACAAAAGGTGTATAAGTCCCACCGACAGCCGTACCATTGGCATTAGTTACAAGGAAGGTTATGGTAGCCCCAGGCGTAATGTCGCCCTGAACCAGGAGGTGAGGGCCGACGATGCCGTAACTGCCTCCTTCTGTAGTAACCGGATTTTGAGTTGGTATAACAGTGCCATTGTCTACCGTAGCTGATACCTGGGTGCCATCAGGCGCCGGGCTACCGTTTATGTCTACGCTGCCGTAGAAGGCGTGAGGAAGAGATGGCATTCCACTGTTTGCAGAAACAGGAGCCGCTCCAAACACCAGCAGAAAAACCAGTAGTATAAAGATAGTTATTTTTCTCATAATTTACCTCCTTGCAGGGGGGGGACTTCTTCCGAAGCCCCCCCCCCACTAAAAGCTATTCTGGAACTAAGCTGGTGGTGGTGACTGAGCACCCGGAATCACGCCAAAGTTCTTGCCATCGTTCATGTAGACCCAGTAGCCATCGAACGGGTTCAGCATTATTTGCCCAAGAGCTATGAACCAATCGCCCATGACCACTGTAGATTGGTAAAAGCTAGGGTCGCTATTATGGTTTAAGGGCGGCCCCTGATTTACCACTGTCGCCAGTCCTACTCCCTGCTCCTCGCCTACGTCAATATAGCGCAGCGGAGATAGAATATTCTTGGCTTTGTCGATGGTGGCACTGCTTATCAGGTTCCAGCCGGCCTCAAGGTCCTTGGAGCTGGCAACCGGCGCGCCTTCTGAATAGTCAAAGCCGACTCCGCCACCAATCGCCGTTTTCAGATACAGCGCATCCACTGGCACTAAAGCAGCCAGGGTTACCTCAGACCAACGAGAGCTAGGTGTATAGTTAAGGGCCAGTATTACGCCTTCCCCGACTGCGCTAGCAGGGTCTATCCAGTTATCGGTTGAGACTAACGTCCAGCCGATGTTTAGCGCCTGTGTCTTATCGAAAGTTGTCGGTAGCGGCTCTCCGGGGACTAAAGGCTCAAGCAGCCACGGGTCATAGATTACATTGCTGCTCACCGCATCACCGGTGCCCGGGCTGGCGTGTGGCCCGCTGGGGTCACCCCACCAGTTGTTGGTGGCATCAAGCTTAAAGTCATTTGTTGGTGCACCAATGACCTGAACTCCATAACCGGTGTTACTGGAGATATTATTGAGGTTGGCTGCGATGTTTGTGCAACCGTTATAACATGACCACTCTGAAAATTCAGGCTCAAAGGTGGGGTTCCAATAGGTCCCTTCTAAATCAATCCGGATAGCATCCCAGCCGTTGCTGTAGATATCGTTCCCGGTAATAGTATAGTTTTTGTTTATAGGCCCCATGTAGATGCCGTTTTTCTCGTTATTGTAGATCTCGTTGCTCTCGATTGTCAGGTCCACGGGACCGAATGCGGCGGTTGGCCCGCCGAGCTTGTCACCACTTCCGCGGATAAGCATAATCCCGTTGCCATACTTCAAGGTGGGGTCATCAGTAGCAAGGCCACTGTTACCATAAATCTTGTTGTTGCGGATGGTAAGGCCTGAGAAGCCGCCGGCTGTCTCAATCCCGCTGCGGTGACTCCCATAGATTTCGTTATCTTCAATGACCGTTCCGCTCATCGATGCCGGGGCGGTCGCGCCGTAGCCGTAGTACGATGACCAGATGAACACGTTGTTGCCATTACCCTTGCAGTCGAAGATCTTATTGCCGGAGAACGTGCTATTGATGACACCAAATTGGTCACTGTATGGGTGGTTCGTAATGTTGAGCCCCATGCGACCTTGCGCGCCATCTTGGGCGGTCGTGTTGGTGTTGGGGCCGATGATGTTGTTCCTGACAATGATGTTACTGATCTCCTGAGTATGAGCGTAAACGCGAACCAAGGAAGAATTCTTGTTGTCTACGGCATTGAGTTCTTGAACGACAAACCCTTCAAAGGTAACGTTATCAATATCGACAATGTCGACGATGGTGAAATAGCCACCACTGGGATTGGGATGATTGATAATGCTTTCGACCGTGTTATCCCAAGCATAATCAGCAGGAACAGTATAACCTCTCTTGCTTACACCACTCGTAGCACCACTTAATGTAAGTGCTTTATTTATGACAACCTGCTCGTCATATAGCCCCGGCAGCACGTTGATGGTATCGCCGGTATCGGCCACATCAATGGTGTCTTGGATGGATGTTTTGGTGTACCAAGTCATCGGCGTCGTGTCGGGTGTCGAACCGAGCCACGGGTCATAATCGACATTATCGCTTACCACACCGCCCAGGCCATCAGGATTGGTAGTCGCCTGCTCCGGCCCGGTGGCATGACCCCACCAATTGCCGGTGGCATCGAGTTCTGTTGATGAGAAATTGATTGCTCCACCGTGAATATTTACATTTTCAACCTTTAATGTCCCGCCTGCACTCTTCCTAATAATGATAGCGCTATGATACTTCCCCTCTGCCGGTACCACCCCTTCTTCACCTGCAACAAAAGTACCGCCTGTAATTAACAAGTTATTATCGGGTGGTTCATCCCCTGGCCAGCCAAATCGAACGCAATAACTATCGCTGTCTGCCCAAGGGGTACCAAGAAATATATCGGTGTTGGTCACTACCAGATTGCTGCCTTGTTGTACTTGTATCCCCGAATTGCAGTTTTTGATCATGGAGTCCTTAACGGTGAGGTTATTAGCGTATCCATATACCGCTAGGTAATAACCCTCGAAGGAGCACTCTTCAATAGTGGTGTTAAGTGGCCAGGGGCTTCCCATGAGGACGGCACGAGGCTTGATAGCTGCTGTGTATATGCCGTTAAATTCGCAATTCTTGATGGTAAGACCTTCCGTTTCATTCAAAGAAACGCTGTCGTAGCCCTCGGACAGGAAGGCGATGTTTTCGATGATAAAGGGAATCGCCCCACCTGCGTACGAACTATGATCGATAGTAAGTGTTCCATTTATCGTGGGGAGTTCACCATTATCTGTAACACCCACCAGATTTAACGGTATTTCCATGGTGGGGTCTTCCGTATACGTCCCGGCTGCCACGTTGATGGTGTCGCCGGAAGAGGCAGCATCAATGGCGGACTGGATGGCGGTGAACTGATATTCGTATACCGTGCCGGTTCCCACATTAAGAGTATCTGCACTCAGGGAAAATAAGCCTGAAGCCGTAGCCATCTCTGCACTTGAATTACTAAGGTCAACTAGTTTAAGCGTGAAGCTATACTCCCCAAAGGGGGCACTATCCGTCATCTCAAAGGTTAAATGGGTAGTAACATTATAATCAGCCCCCACCCGAAAACCAGTGCCCCCCCAAGAGCCAGAGATATCACCAGCTTCGTCGATACTGCCTGTTAAAGTATCATTTATAAAATCTATAATACTTACGAAGGTATCTGGAGTGGCGAAGTCAGATTCTGCGGCAGTGATGGAAAATATGTTCGCCAGAGCAGTCTCATTATCAAACTCTCCAGGGCCATCAAGCGTAAATTCGAACCTCACGCTTCCATAAGCGGTTCCTCCATTTGTGCAAGTAGAGCTTAAATTAAATGGCTCCGGCTGGTACACATTGGCTGGCATCGTCAGCGTCAGTGCTTCCCCTGCCGCCCCCACTGGTACTGCCGCCATCAGGCTGAAGCTCAGCACCAGCACCAGGGCCAGTGCCACGCTTAAGATTCTCGGTATTTTTCCTTTCATTATTGTATATATCCTCCCAAAATTGATTTCGTCTGACTGATTAACCTTTTTAAGTTCAGCCTTCCAGCATCACCCCCTTTCGTTAAACTTTATATTCTCTCCTGAACATCTCTCACCTCCTCTGGAATACTCGTTTCCGTCGCACTATCATCGATATGTAAAGTCATCCCGGCTTTCTCCCGGAGGCACCACCACCCTCACGTGAAGGGAATAGTCCGACTTGACTTATCTTGAAGGCTGTTTTAGAATAAAAGTAACCATCCATACCAGTTTTTCTATCCCCAAAAGACCTGTTACCGGCAGGTCTTTTTCATTTTCCTCAACTTCTTTTCTCCAGGCGTGCAGCTTCCTCCCGCTTTGTTTTTACCCATAAATCAATCAACTGAGTTGTGATTCCATCCAGGGTCTGCCCCGGGTTCTTGACGGAATGTAACCTGTCTCTGGTTTCCCTTCGTAACCTGATGACGACGGCTTTCTGCATATTTAATATGTATCATAATATGCGTTCTTTGTCAAGAGGTTTTTAACTTTATTTTACGGCCCCCGGCCTTTATTATTAAGCCGGATTGAGGGAGAAGTCCTCCAAGGTGAAGCGCCGGCCGCTGTCGTGCTTCAGGATATCGAAGACGTAGGGGAAGGGGGCCGGCAGCCCGTTGACCTGGCGCCACTTCTCCCACAGCGCCGCGTAGAGGACTTTCTGGGCGATTCTCAGCCCGTGCTTGTGCGCGAACATATTCGGCCGCTCCGGGTACCGCTCCCGGTAGTCCGCCTTGTGCCGGTAGTAAAGCTCATGGTAGCCGTGGTTCTGGCGGAGCATTTGCTGCCGGATTTGCTCCCCGATGCGGGTGACGTGGGGGAAGGCCGGGATGCGCCGGGCGGTCTGTTTGGCGCCCCGGGTCCGCCGCGGCACCGTGCCGTCGGCCAGGACGTCGAGCCCCATGCCCTTCCAGAAGGCCGACGCGGTAGGGGCGCGCGCGATATCCCCTCCGGCGGCGATGAAGGCGCCGGCCAGGTATTTCCCGAAGCCGGTGATCGGCTCAATATACGGCCAGAGCGGGTGATCTGCCGCCAGGCTTTGCAGCTCCGCCCGCGCCGCCTTTTCCCCGTCCGCCATTTTCTGGTAGAAGGACTCGCCAAAACCGATTTTCCCCAGTTCCTCGAGCTTTATCTTCTTTGTCTCGGACATAGTCGGGGTCGGGCCGGACCACTTGAACTTCTCCGGGTGCAGCAGCCGCTCGAAGCGCAGCCGCTGCCCCTGGTACTCCTCCACCTGGAAGTAGGTTCTGAGAATTTCCTCGTCCTGTTTTCTCATTTTTATCTCCTTTCGCCCCTGACCTCTGTTTCCCTTATGTGCTGGCTCGCCCTTAACTTCTGTTTCCCTTTACCGCTGGCTCGCCCTTGACCTCTGTTTCCCTTATGTGCTGGCTCGCCCTTAACTTCTGTTTCCCTACCTTTCTGGCTCGCCCCTCTAGGCTGTTTCCCATTCAGTCTGGCTCGCCCATGACTTCTGTTTCCCTTGCCTCCTGGCTCGCCCTTGCGCTCTGTTTCCCTCCCTTTCTGGCTCGCCCCTGCAGTCTGTTTCCCTTGCTTACTGGCTCGCCCCTGCAGTCTGTTTCCCTTGTGCTCTGGCTCGCCCCGTACTTCTGTTGCCCCTGTTAGCTGGCTCGCCCATGACTTCTGTTTCCCTTGCCTCCTGGCTCGCCCTACATTACTGTTTCCCTTATAGACTGGCTCGCCCCTCCTTCATTACCTCACCGGATTTTACGGCCCCCAGCCCCAGCTCTCGTCCCGGTGGTGGTGATTATCGCCCCGGGCCAGGCTGTCGAGGGGGGAGTACGACCTGGACTCGGCCAGGGCGCGGCGGGCGTCGACGGACCTGGTGTATCGCAGCACCATGTAGAGGGTGGCGTGTCCCAGGAGCAGCCGCAGGATATTCATGTCGCCGCCGTTTTCCAGGTAGCGGGTGGCAAAGTAGTGGCGGAAGCGGTGGGCGCTGCCGCCCGAGGTCACCCCGGCCCGCACCTTCAAGCGGTCGATCATGATGCGGACGGAGTGACAGGAGAGGGGCTGGCCGTCGTCGGTCAGCCAGACCTGGTCGCCGCCCGGCATACGGAACCGGGTCAGGTAGGTTTTCAGGGCCTTTTTCGCCTGGCCGTTTAAGGGCACGGTGCGCCACTTGTTGCCCTTGCCCAGGACCCGCACCTGCTGCAGCTGGGGGTCCAGCTCGGAGAGCTTCATCCCGGCCAGCTCGCTCAGGCGCAGGCCGGTATCGACGAAGACGGAGATGATGGCCTTGTTGCGCACGCCCAGGTAGCGGTGGCCGCGCTGGATGTCGCCCTCGCAGGTGGCCAGCATGGCGTTCACCTCGTCGTCGGTGTAGGGCTCGATATCCCGGTACTGGGGGTTGGGCAGGCGCAGGCGCCGCGCCGGGCTTTCCCGAAGGTACTCCTCATCCTCGCACCAGCGGAAGAAGGTGGCCGCCACCTTCAGGTAGTGGTGCACCGTGGCCGGGGAGGCCTTCTTGAAGGTGCAGCGGCGGCCTTCGCCGTCCCAGCGGTGGGCCTCGTTATCCAGATAGTCCATGAAGTCGCGCAGGTGATCGCGGGTGAGCGCCGCCGGCTCCGGCCAGCCCTCCTGGGCGGCGAAGTAAAGCAGGCCGTTGAGGCACGTCTGGTAGTAGGTGATCGTCCTGGGAGAGAGGCGCCGGCCCGAGCGCGGGGAAACATGGCGGCAGGAGGCCATGAAGCGGGCCACGAGCTCGTCGAGGGTCAGGGACCTGGTTCTGGTGGCTGTAACCATTTTCTTTTTTTGCCGATCCGATTATAAGCAGCGACTCACTTTGAGCCGGTTACTCCATTTTGAGCCTGATTCTCCGCCAGTTTATCTTAATGGTTGGAAGGCAGGGACTCTACCACTGAGTTACTCCCGCTGAGCTACAGGGACTCAAAATTGACCGGATTGGTCAAAACCTCCTTTTTTAGCTTCGCAACGTGGATTAACATTATTACAATCTGTATAAACATGCTGGCAATTCCTATGACCTTTTTCAAAAGCAGCCGCTCTAGTAGAGTCATTTTCTCATGGTTTTTCACCCCCTTTATCCCCTTTATGTTCTCAATTATTGACATCATGGACATTATCCTTTACAATCAATGGCGGGCAGGACCCTCAAAACTGAAAGAGGAGGATGCCGGTCCGATTTTTAAGTGACGGGGCCCTGCCCGCCGGATTTTCCTTCTTTTATTAGAGATTCGCCGAATTCGAAGACGGCTTCCTGCATCTCCGGGGAAAGTTTAGAATACTGCTCCACGATTTTTTCGATACGCTTCTCACGTTTATCTTTCTGCTCGCGCTCGTTGAAGCTCAGATCGAAACTCATATCAAACTCCTCAGTGTTGATTTCAAAGATCAGCGATTTGGATTTTCGCCTCTCCATGGTCGATTCTCCAAGCTGACACTGAAGTCGATAATATTTTCAACCGCTTTTAGCTGGTCATCATTAAGAAGACTGAGCCTGTCAAGCAGGCGGGCCATCGGCTCACTGATAGCAGGATCGGTACGCTCGCTTCGATAACCGCAAATATCGAGTAGATGGTCCTCAAGCACCTCCCGCTGGTTCTTACTGCCATTACCAAAGGCCTCTGCCAGCTTTACGATGATGGTTGCCGAGGGCCGGGCGCCTTTTCTAATATCGCCAATGGTGGCGTGGCTTACACCCACCTTTTTCGCCGCCTGTCGGTAAGATAATCGCTCATCCTGGCACCGCTGCTCCAACCACTGCGCCAGGGGTGTCCGCTCGCCGTTGCCGGAACCCGGCCTGCCTCCCTGCTGTAGAATCTCCTCGCCCATTGAATACTCTCCTCCCTAAGTATTTTTATTGGCATTTCAGCCCTTGGCATGTAAATTCTGATTAGCATCATATCATCTGCTGTAAACAAAAGCAAACATCCCCGGCGGAATATTAGTGAAAATAATGGTTGACGCACTGGCATAAAAAGTTTACAATCATTAATGCTATTTTAAGGCACTTGATTAAAGGGGGAGGTGAAATATGCCGGGGCATCCTATGTTTGAGATGTATACACGGTCTTATTTGCACCGGGTTACGGGCTTTAGCCTTCCACACTTGAGCCGTGTGAACACCGGGAAGCAACGCTTGACACGCTCTTTTATCGACCGGTGCTGCTTGGCGCTCAGTCGACCTGCCGAAGAACTGTTTTTGCTCAATGCTGCCAGTCTACCTGCCAGCAACCCAAAGCACAACTAATTCTGGTCTCGACACCCGGAATAATAACAGGGAGAGCGTTATGCTAGAGGCAGCCTACGACGGGAGCCGCGAGAGGCTCATTCATGAACTTATCGTCAGGTTCGGTGAATTCAAGAAAGTCGTCCGGATGCACACCGGCGTGGCTTACAAAGTGCCCACCAGGGATATCCTCGAAAAGGGCATCAGGGAACAGGACCTCGACCGGTACCCGCTCTGGGAATAGTTGGAGGTATCTAAATGAGGATGAGCTGGCTGGGGAGGAAGGATTCGAACCTTCCCCTCGCACCAGAATCAAAATCTAGCCCCCTTGCCGGGCTTTTGAATGGTATTATACCCTCCCTTCCCTTCCCTGGGAGGAAGAGGGAAGGGCCAAAAAAAGTGGGCCGAGAACTCGGCAGCAAACGGTGCATAAACTGTTCAGTTTGAGGAGGTGGTAAAGTTGCTAACTCGGAATGCTATCGAAGAGTTCATGCTCAGCCGGGGCCGACTCCGCCCCAGGACTCTGAAGGAATACCGGAAGCACCTGGATCTCTTCGAGCGGTCCTTCCCCGACCTGCCGGATACCCACCAGTTGATCCAGTCATGGCTGAACAATTTCAACGGGGTGACTCCGGAGACGGTACACGCCCGCTTCCGCACTATCAGAGCTCTATACAAGCAGCTCTACCTCTTTCACAATATCCCAAACCTGATGCTCCAGGTCAGACCCCCACAGCTAAAACGCAAGGCGATGAGGACGTTCACCGATCAGGAGCTTTTCCGCCTGTTTTCTCTCCCTCTCACCGCCAGGGAAGCTGCCCTGCTCACCATCCTTCTGGACATCGGCCCTCGAGCTGGGGAGTGCGTCAACCTGACATGGGACGACATCACTTCGGGCTTTGTCACCCTCCGGGGTAAGACTGGCGAGCGAATCGTCCCGATTAGCGAGACAACCTACCGACGTCTCGCAGCGCTGTCCAACGGTTCAATCCACGTCTTCCTGGGGCAGCGCGGCCCCCTGACCTACGAGGGTATCTACAAGATAGTGCGGCGCCTGTGCCGGAGAGCGGGCATAAGCGGCCGGCGGAGCTCGCCCCATACCTTTCGTCACACTTTTGGTACTGCGTACGCCGCCGCCGAGGGCTGTGACTCCAAGGTCCTGCAGGATATCATGGGGCACCAGGATTTCAAAACGACCCTGCGGTACATTCAAAATAACCCCATCAGGATGGCTCAGAACCACCTCCGTTGCACTCCGCTGAAGTTGCTGGCCGTGGCTGCCCAGGGCAACCTTTTCAGTGATGAAAGCCCGCTCGTAAAAGAGGCTGAAGAAATTCTCGCCAGGAGGGGAGGTAATCATGAAACTCAAAAAGGCTATCGAAATCCTTAACTATATTCAAATTCCCCTGAGGACTGCCGAAGATCATGACCGCTTTGACGCCATCAAGTTGGGTATCGAAGCTCTGAAAGAGTGTAAGAAGGCTCGCTATGGTGACCCTGCACTTGATGGAGAATTGCTACCAGGCGAGACTGAGGAATAAGTGAGATGGAAATTTACGAGGCTATTGCCCAGGCTCAGTATGATGAGGATACGAAGGAGGTAAACCATAGTAACAGAGAAAGCAGTAGCGTTTGTTGATGAAGGAGGGGTAGTTGCGCCAACGAGGGCAACTCGCCCCATGCTTACCGAGGCAGCCATCCAGACCATCACCTATGACCTGCAGATGGCTGAGCGGCTCGTCACGGAGGCGCTCGAGGAGACTGTTGACTACGGGCAGATCCCCGGTGTCTCGGGGAAGGGGCTCTGGGACCCGGGGGCCTCTAAAATCATGAACGCCTTCGAGTGCTACCCACGGCACAAAATACTCTACCATGAGGAGACCGACTCGCTGATCACCTGGGCCATTGAGGCCGAGATTATCCACCGGGGGAGTCAGCTGATAATCGGCAGCGGCGTCGGCGCCTGCAGCACCAGGGAGCCAAAATATAAGTACCGGTGGGTGGACAAAAAGGAAGCTCAGCGGCTCGGCTACACCGACCCCGAAATTGATCAGATGAAGACCAAGAAGCGGAAGTTTTACCAGGAAGGGAAACCCGCCGCTGACGTCATCGAATATCGGGTGGCGAATCCAGAATACGGGGAGCAGGTAAACACCATAATGCAGATGGCAGCGAAGCGAGCTGAGACCGACGCGTCTAAGACCCTGCCCGGGGTGTCATCAGCTCTCCGGAAACTCTTTGCGACCGGGGAGAGCGCGACGGGCCGACCCGGCGGGAAACAAAAAGACGAAGAGAGCAACGAGGATAGCCCGCGGTGGCCCACGTTCTGGAACTCCGCCAAAGACCTCCTCGGTGATGATTACCAAGAGAAGACACGCCAGATGCTCGGCGTCAAGTCAATGAAGGACTGGCTCAAGTCTGGAAAGAGTCTCGATGACGCTATCCGTGTTATCTCTCAGAAGCTCGCTCAGAAGCCGGCCCGCCGGGATCCTGGCACTGTCAAAGAATCTGAGGTAAAGACCGCCGGCGACCTATGCTCAGTGATGACGGCCTGCTTTGGCTGGCCAGAAGAAAGGGTATGGGCTGAGGCCAACTATCAAAACCGGAAAAACTTTGAAGATGCAGGGGTAGAAACACCCTGGACGGTCTTCCAGAAGCTATGCGCATTCGTTAAGCAACAATCAAGGGCAGAGTAAGCGTTTAATGTAACGGAAAATCCGTGACAGGAGTTCAATGTCCAGAGATAAACCCTGGCTTAAGATGTGGGCAGAGTGGCTGGGAGATGCCAAGATGGACAGGCTCTCTCTAGCCGAGCAGGGTGCCTGGTGGCGTCTGCTAACCCTAGCCCATGAGTGCGGTCATATTGACCAAACCGGCAACCTTGACGGTGCACTGATCATCGCTGGCACCCCCCTGTCTTTGGCCGAAATCGTAAAAAGCCTGAAAATTGCCGACATTACCGACGTTGCCGTTTTTAATCAGATGCTTGAGAAAATGGAGAGCGCGGGCAGCCTCCACTGGGACTCAAATGTACTGATGGTCACTCATTTTGAAGAGCGCCAGAGGGCTTCCACAGATACAAAAGAGGCACGAAGACAACGGCAACGTGACCGTAGAGAAAAGCTGAAGGAAGAGAAAGGAGAACCTCCACCCTCTTCCCCCCCAGACCCCCCCATTACCCCAGATCTAGATAAAGAGGATATATATAAGAGGGGAGAGGTAAGAGACTCACGCTCAAACCTGTCACGGACTTTCCGTGACGCTGTGCCTGACACCGAAATTAGTAACGGACTTTCCGTGACGATGGCTGAATTATCAAGATGTTATGAG
>Ga0307928_10003026_pt1 | contig 12862 bp, 33 predicted proteins | sample AceLakmetagen232_FD_201815 | JGI IMG/M metagenome (GOLD analysis project Ga0307928, IMG submission 201815) | Saline water microbial communities from Ace Lake, Antarctica - #232 | ecosystem: Environmental > Aquatic > Non-marine Saline and Alkaline > Saline | place: Antarctica: Ace Lake... | reverse complement strand
CTCTCCGACAGGGGGTTGGTGTGAAACAGTATCACATGGCATCAATGGTTTTCTAGCAGGGACGGACGAAGAATTTGTATATGCAATTGAGAAAATTGATGAGATTAAACATTGGGATTGCAGGAAACGTGCATTATACTTTGATGCAGAGCAAGGTGGAAAAAGATATTTAGAACTTTACAAACAGGTTCTTAATGGGGATGAATGGTAATGGAAAAAAGAGAGATGTATACTCAATACATTCATATTGGGGATATAAATTTAGCCAGTGCTAATGAAATGCTAAAATATGTTAGATATAAAAATGTTCCGCTAGAATTTATTGAAGATGTGGATATTTACATAATTAAATCACTTAAAGCTTTAGATGATTATGCTATACAAATTATTTTATCTGAAGGTCAAGAATCTACAGTAAGCATTAAGCAAAAAAATGAAATATTAAAGGAAATTTTTTCCGGCGTAAGTGGATTTATTCGGGATATGTTGGAATTAAAATCAAAATTAAGATTACTAAAAGTTGCGTTTATATCCAAAGAAGCTATAATGGAGATGAATGGTAGTGAAAGAATCGGTAGATGAAAAGATAAGCCAGTTACAAACAAAGCCAGGAGAAATACCAAAGATAAGTATAAAAGATGTTCATAATATGATAACGAAACATTCAATTGAAGTAGGGATGATTGCTGTTGTCCCAATTGAATCTGTTAATCCGTATGATGATGGGCATTGTCCATTCGGGGACAACAGGTGGAAAGATATTGATAAAGTAGCTAATAAGGCGAATGAGTATGCATGGACTGAAAAGTATCACCGTGAGGGTGTCAGTCTTTTAATGGAAGAGCTTAAAAAAGGATTTATCGTCAGACCGTTATTGGTTTGTAATGGTATTCGACGGCAAGAAGTACCGTATGCAGAAGGTACAATGGATGTTACTAAACTTAGATTTCAACGTTTGGACGGATTTAAGCGATACATTGCACAGAAAGAAATGGGATGCAAATGGATTACCGTACAGATTATTTCGTCACATGTTAATAATGCACAGATGGGTCAATCATGGGTATTGTAACGGATAAAAAAAATAAATTGCTGGTAAGTAGCTTAATGCCATCGAAAGATAAAAAGCCCAAAATTCTATATGATAAGCGAGAAAAAATGATGAATACTCAACTTTTATCTGACGTCGGTTATATTACAGTAATAAGTCTTGATGAAATTAACCCTTATGATGACAGTCATTTTCCATTTGGAGACAAGCGTTGGAAAGATGTCGATAAGGTTGCTGAAGAACATGAGCGAGAAACTTGGACAGAAAAATCTCATATTGAAGGGATTCAATTATGTAAGGAGAAAATTCTGGAAGGATATATACCAAGACCGATTTTAGTATTCGATGGATTTAAACGCCAACACATCAACAAGGGTTATAAGGATGTTGATTGGACTAAAATAAGATACCAGAGAATTGATGGATTTAAACGTTACATGGCATTAAGAGAACTCGGATATAAATGGATTATTGTACAAATAGTTAGTACGTGGATTGCAGGCGGACAGGATGGACAACCATGGGTCTTATAAGTAAAATACATCGTTACGGAAAAACTAAGTTTAGATACCAATGGCGAAATTATCTAGGATTAGAGTTGACAGAAAATGTTCATTTTCATTATCGTAACATTCGGTTAGAGTTTACACCGGAAGAGTTTTTATTCATCCATGGCATTATCAGTAGTTTAACACCAGAAGAATTAGAGAAAATTAAAACACGAAAGTATGGCTTTGATGAGCCAGTAGATTTTTTAAGGGTTACAGACAAACTGCCAGAAAATAGATGGTGGGAAGATACATATGCAATTGAAGAACAGAAGAACAACATGTTTCACTTTCATCTTGGGAATCTGAAAATTGATTTGCATGAAAAGGATGCTAAAAAGATATTAAATATTTGAGTTCAAGAAGGGGGTGAAATAATATGGAAGGAAAAGTAAAATGGTTTAATCTTCGAAAAGGTTACGGTTTTATCACATCTGAAGAGGGAAATGATATTTTTGTACATCATTCTGATTTAGACGAGACTATAACACTTAGTGAAGAAGATTCAGTAAAATTTGACGTTGAAGATACTGACAAGGGTCAGAAAGCAGTAAACATCAAGAAATAGAGATAGATTGAGGATAGATAATGGATATGAAGATTTTATTAACAGGGTCTAATGGTTTTATTGGGAAAAATATTTACAAGCATCTCAAGAATTTAGGTCGGGATGTTGTTTGTATCGACAAATACAATTGTGATTTATCAGATAGGAAAAACTTAGATTATCTAATAACACAACTTACTGATTGTGAATTGGTCATTCATTGTGCAGGACATGCAGATGTACGGCAAAGTCACATTGAGTTAAAGGAACAGTTTGATGATAATGTTGTATCAACTAAAACTGTTTTGGATGCTATGGTTAAGGCGAATGTTAAAAATCTTATCTATTTATCTACTGCCGCTACTAACTGTTCTGGAATTAAATTTCTGAATACTCAGACGATGAAATGGGAATCCGAGGTTGTAACAGAGACAGATATCAATCAGCCATTATCTATATATGGTACGATGAAACTAGCAGCAGAGAAATTAATTGAAGGCTATACACATAATTTCGGATTGTGTTCGATTATATTACGATTAGAAAACATTGCGGGGCCACACTATAGTCACGGTGTCGTACGTGATTTTGTAAATAAATTGAAAGACAATCCGGATACTTTAAATGTTTTGGGAGACGGAAATCAAACTAAAGCATATCTACATACAACAGATTTGACTCGTATTATAGATTGTTTATATAATGCGTTAAAGAGCGATGATAGTAATTATGCACATATTGTTAATGTTGGCAATACGGATTCAATTACTGTTAGACGGCTTGCAAATATCGTATGCGAGGAAATGAATCTTAAACCGAATATTGGGTATGAAGATTCTGAAACTGGGTTTAGGGGAGATACTCCGTGTATTGTAATGTCAAAACAGAAAATGTTATCACAATGTAAAGGACCGAGAATAACGTCCGAAAATGCTATTAGGAAAACAGTTAGGTGGTTACAGAATGGAAAAGACAATAGAAAAGATACCGATGATTAAAGCAGTGTCAAAATACGTATCAAAAACCTATACGGAAAAACAGCTTGAATCTATCAAAGCAGATTTGGTAAGAGAAGCAGAAGCATTGTTTGCGGGTTCAACAGACGCCGGTTTAATGGTTCAAAAAATTGAAGCCGTATTTAGAAAGTATCTTTAAATGAATGAGGATAGAGTATGGATAGTAAAGCAAGAGATGCATTAGACGAATTGTTGTGGTGTCTCAAAAGAACTATGTATGAGCATGCTGAGAAATATGTTCAGTTAACATTTAAAGCATCGTATAACAAATCTGAACTTAAGAACTGGATTGAAGGATGTATACCTTTTAGGCTGGTTGAGTACGAGATTGTTGAACGACATATGCGAACTGATGATGTTGATGAAAACGTATTCCGAACATACAAAGTAAAAGTCAAAGACTCAAGGGGCAGAGAATATATTTGTTTGCCGAATGTTATATGTGAGAAACGACCCTACAAGGTTTCGAAATCAGGTGTTTGGGGAGTTAATCTGATTAGTTTAATTCCTAAGGATTTGAAGCCAAAAAATAAGTTGGTGAAGGTGGATGAGTAAAACACGTAAAGAAATAATATCCGACATGGCTGCATATTTTAAATCATCCGAAGTTAACAGCGGACGATGGAGAGTTGAGGAAGTTAATATGAAGCTCAATCCAAAAAATGATGCAATTGAAGTTACAACTATTTTATTACCGAATAGAAAATATAAAAGTCTAAATGATTTGAGATAATGTCGGATGTTATACAGTTTAATGGTACAATTGAGGCAATTCTAAAAACCCTCAGGAGCCGTCGTTTTAGGAAACAGTTGATAAGTGCTTTTGGGAGAAATAAAAAACTCAGAATTAGAATTGAGAGGATTGATGAATATGACGAGCAAATTTATGGATGAATTTGAATCTATTTCATCGTTATCTGATGATGAATTATTTAATTTGCTGCAACGTACTCGTGTGGATTTGTTCTGTGCAGAGGCAGATACCGATGGGCATAGCAAAGAGTTAGTTGACAAATTAAATACTAAGCTTGAGTATATCAGTACGTTGTTAGAAGAGAAAGGGCTTGATGCAGAAAAACAATTTTGAGAATGTTATTAATAAATTAAGGAGCAATAATATGTGCTTTGAAATGGGTTGCCAAAAATATAAAAATGATATCCAAACTCATAAAATTGAAGAGGATAAATTAAATCAGCTATTAGATACCTTGCAATGTGAATATGGGACTTTAAAATCTAAGTTTGAGAATTTACAAGGTTATTATAATGAGTGTTCAGAAAAATTAGAGCTATACGAATATCAAATACCAGCGCCACAGTATTTAGAAGGCATTGGTTATTCAGAACTTCGTTCAATACTGAAAGCAGAATTTCCGTCTATAGCATTACATTTATCTGATAGAGATTATAAGACAACATCAAAGACAGAATTAGAACGTTTTATGAAACATGATTTGACGGATGCTCGACAATACATTGCTGAGTATTATGATTGTGATGATTTCAGTTATACGTTGATGGGTGCTATCAGTAATCCAGAATGGGGAGCATTACCTTTTGGGATACTATGGGCTAATATTCCTGGTGGCGCCCATGCAGTAAATTGTTTCGTCGACAAGAAGAGACAAGTTTGGATTGTCGAACCGCAGAACGATAGTATCTTTGCATGTCCCGATAATTGGGCTCCATATTTTATTGTGATGTAAAATGGTGATGTGTACAAACTTTCCATTGGATGAAGAAGATTGTAAGAATTGTAAAAATTATCCTTGTAGTGTAGTGAGACATCGTAATGAGGACTGAAGATAATAAAAAAGAGACACAGCAAATACAACGTGCCAGTTATTTAACTAAAAGGAAACGGCATAAGAGAAGCATTAGAAGAACTAGAGATAAAAAGAAAGAGTGGGGGAAGGGTTAAAATTCCCTCATATTTTAATTTATGGACTGTTTTAAGCATGCGTAGAGCTCAAAACAGTGTCTTCCTAGTGATAATGTAAGGGCCCCCATTATGGTAGCTCCAGGGCGCTTTAAAATGAATCCTAAGATTCTTCCGGTACCAGTAAATCATTAATGGTCCATCGGTATTTTTCGAATTCTGGCGCAGGACCAGATACCCATTGTCCCTCATCTCCGAGGATAAAGACACCATTCTTCCATTCCAGTTTTAACTTTGCCCAATTAATATTTTTTTCGCATAGCATTTCATGCATATCAGCATGATTCTTTTTATGTAATTGTTTATGACTGTAGACGGAACGTGCCAGCATTTGTAGTGAATTTCTATTCCAGTCTCGTTGTCTCCAGATAAAGTAATTGCAAACTTCTTCTTTTGGGATATTAAATGCTCTAGAGTCAAATGTCGGTAAGAGGTTGTCGTGGAATTGTTTATTCCAATGTTGTGTAAAGAATGAAGATGCAAGTCCAGCAGATATAGAGGTTAATTTTTGTATATTGTAATTGAACCAGGCATCGCTTACTAATTTATTAAAGTCGGAGAGTAGGATTGAGATTTCATCGGATTGCTTATAGGCACATTTAGCACCTTGTATATTTTCGCATAGATGTATTGCTGTAGCTGTCATCAAGTCAGAGAGGATATTGTCAAATGGCTTTATACATTTTCTAGTCAGCGTATGGAATGCTCGCCCATCCAATCGAAGGATGACAGGGGTTCTTCTAGTTAGGTAATATTGAGAGCGGGACTCATAGTTTTTTATTAGGCGTTTTCCTAAATCAGTTTTTGGCATATTTCATCTCCACTTTAATCTTTATCTAAAAATAATTCTTTAATTTTTAAAAACTCAGCTATTTTTGATGCCATTTCTTTTTCATAGTTAACTGCAGATATAGAAGAGCTTTCGTTGTTAAAATCTATTGTTGCTATTATGCGTTTTGTTTTTCCGTCCCTATTGAAAAATATTCCCGGTTCAATTTTAAAAACTTTTTCAATGTATAGAGTATCCCAGCATATCCCTCTTTCCCACATATATGGTCTAACTTCATAATCGGTTGGTAAAAATTGTTTTAGTTTTTCAGTTGCTTCTTTTCCTTTTAATTCTCCTGACTTAATTATTTTAGTTGATGACATTCAATCACATCGTATCCGTATGAATTTCTGCTCGTTCTCTTCTAAACTGGTGTGCAAGTTTCCACGCTTTATCTGTGAATTTGATTGTATGTGTTTGTGGGAATACTCCGGCAGTAGTTATTTCATGGTATGGAACACGTCGAAATTCGATTAGTTTTTCTTCTTTCCATTTCTTGGTGATAGTGAAGTCTATATCATTCATGTGTGCTGATTGTACTTTACCCCTATTATCAACAAGACAAGTTTCTAAGTATAGTAATAAGCTTTTTTCATTTTTAGAATATTCTTTCATTTATTTTTCATCTCCTTTTAGTATATGTTTTGCTAATTGATACTTATCTTTTAGTGAGCATTCTTTTAAATTATCATTTATATTATCTTCGATATCTGCTATCTTCACTTTAGTAGCAGTTGGGTTTTGTTTTATACGTAGGATAAAATCGTAATATGTTTCTTCTTTCTTTCTGGACAGTATTTTAACAACCCCCGCTAAGCGTCGCGGAATACCTGAATTGATTAAATCTTGTTCTGTTATGGATGTATCTTCTAATACATCGTGTAGCCATCCAACAATCCTGCAATCAAAGTCATTAAAAGATAATGCAACCCTTTTTGGATGTTCTATATAAGGGGAGCCACTCCATCTCTTCTGAGTATAATGTGCTTTTCTTGCAATCTCTTCTGCTTTACGAACTGCTCTCATTCGGATTCATCTCGGGATATTACAACCCCCAACGCATTATGTTGAAAAGTAATTGGTTCGGTTGAACTGTTAAAGTGTTCGTATGCTAAAGAAAAGATATGATTGATATGTTGGCCTCCCAAAACTTGTATCTCTTTCATTTAATCACATTTCTGTAGGTATTTTTTTAAATCTTTAAGGCAGTCGTAACAAACGGGAAATTTGTAGGGAGCTCTATCCTCATTCCATTCGGGGTGTCCATATTTCATGTACTCCAATTCTATGTCGCAAAATTTGCATTCTTCTAATTTCATTTTATCTCTCCTTTATCTCTCTTTTTCCAATAACAACTATAACAATTATTCTTTTTAAAGTAGTAGTCTGCAGGGGATATTTCCTTGCCACATTCCATACAGTGATGGTAGGGTTTAGTCATTTATATCTCCAAAACAATAGTCGAATAGCGAATCATTATAGTTAAAATTGTAGACAACCGCTTTCATTTTATCGTAAACGTCACCGATAAAAAATTGCTCTATTGTTTTATAATTATGCTGTTTGTCTGTAACATAACTAACTGGTTTATGAACATATTTTTTATAAAACTCCACACGTTCAGCAAAGGATTTGAAAGCATCGCTGATACCAACCTCAATACCATCATTCCAACTTCCGTCTCTATCAGAATCAGAGCACTCATCCATCACTCGTAAATCTTCTTTTATTAGTTCTTCTTTTGATTTAAACATCTATAATTCCTCTTCAAATTCTTTTAATTTCTTTTCTCGTTCAATTTTGAGTTCGTTTTCCAATTTCTCTTTGTACTCATCTACTTTCTTTTCCTTTACATATTCTTTATTCACACGCTTATGAAGTTTGTCAAACTTCTTTTTGAATTCTGTGCATTTCTTTCCATAGATTTCATCATCAAGTATCCAATCAATTGAAAAGTGTGTTACTGATTCACCCTCATATCCTGATGGTGCACCCAGTGTAACATAGACTATTGTTCCTTCATCTCCATAATCTGGCCATATTTGCCAATGTTCTATAGGGAGAGCAGGTACTTCTATTCCGCCACCAGTTGCGCAGCATGAAAAATGTTCATCGTATCTATCTGGGAAGTATTTTAGTATTCCGTAAATGCGTTCTCTCAATTCTTTTTTAATTTTTAAATAGGTTATCAAATCTTTTTGTTCCATTTATTCAACTCCGATTTTAATAAGTGAATTGTTCCCTCTATTGGATGAACATAAAATTTATTTGTTTGTTTTGCTGCCCAATCAAATACTTTCTGCATTGGTCTTATTCTCGCTGTTCCCGGGTATAGTTCTGCTAATTCATCCCATGTTAATGCTTTACTATATTTGGATTTATTCATCTTAATCCCTCCAGCTATGGTCTGGTGCATTGTCGCTCATGTCTACATCTACAGTTGTCGTAACCATTTCACCGCATTTTGGACATTCTACTTTGACTTCTATTTCCATTTAATTCACCTCTAAATTTAAAGTTGTAAAATATGTTTCGTTGCAGGGTATGATTTTGTATCCAGTTCGGGTTTGTATCGTATAGGTAAAGTCACACATGATTAGTCCTCCCTATACAATTGCGGTCTTCCAATCAATCCGTAATATTCTACTATATCATCGGTTTTGATGGAGCCTCTTTTATGGGATTTAGCAATGTGTTCAATTGATAAAAAGGCATTCTCCAAATCATTTTTTATAAAAGGCATGATTTCTTTAAAAGGTGTATTGCCTGTCTTTTTACCTTTTTCATTTACTTCGTCCCTGAATTGACAGTTGACAGTTTTTCTGAATAGTGATTGTATATTGATTGTGTATTTGTCATTAGTTTTTTGTTTCATTTTTATTCCTTTTTAACATTTCTGTTCTGCATCGGTTGATTAGGTCCGCTAATTCGTTTAGTGTTAATTTGTTAATATTAATTTTTTGTTTCATTCGTGTTACCTTTTTATTTCTACATATTCTTCTTTCAATAAATCTTTGATAAATGTTTCTCCTAAATCCATCCCGAGTATTTGGTTTCCAAAGCCCCCAACGATTTTTGTTTTACATATAGGGCATTGGTACATGTCTCCAAAACGTAATGCGTCAATGCCATTAGCTTTATTGCTGTCTTCAAAATGTATTGCAGGGATATTATTTTTGATGCACTTCATTTCAATATTGCATTCGACGCATGTGTAGTTAATCATTGTTCATCGCGTCCTAAATTATGGATTTCGAACTCTGATTGTTCAATGCATTGACGGCCATCACAAACTGCATCTTGCCAACTATGCACTTTTAGTATTTCAATTCCGCATTTCCTGCAATATGTATACGTAGTTGGATAAGATGCTAAACTGATTGTGCCGTCAATTGGATTGTATTCATACCCTTTACCGCAATGTGGGCAGAATAAATGGTTGTCTTCATTGATAATTGTTTCGTCAAGAGTGAAACATTCCGTACAGAATTCATTTTCACATTCTACAATTCTTTTTTGCATATCTATTCATCTCCTTTTATAGATTTTAATTCCATTATTATGTTCTCAACGTCCCCACCTAAATGGAAGTGGTCTTCTGTTAAATTTAATGAGGTCGCCAATTCTTTTAACATCGCTATATAGTATTCATAATTGGGATTCTTATCGGTCGGTTCGATGAGTTCAAATATGGGATTCGTTAAATTTATTGCACGGTGGTTTATTATTGTTTTTACCTGATTGTTTTCGTCTCTTTCGTAATGTTTGAATATACTGATTTTTGATGCATTGTCATCATCTAATATTAATGTTATGCATGTTTTAGTTTTTTCTTTTAATGGGTTTGTTCCGTATTGTATTTCTTCTATAGTTCCTGTTAGTTCTTTATCGATAAGGTCAGCGTAGTTCCAATTGTCGCATTTGAGTTTGTTTGGTTCAAAATCGATTAATTTAACTAAGTCACCTATATGAACAAATGTTGTTATATTTTTAGTCATTTAAATTACCTCAAAATGTTTGTATTTCCAATTTTTAAATCTTTGTAGGTTACCATCAGAATCATAGGATGTTCCAATTAGCCAATTCCTAAGTCCCGAGTATTTATCTCCATCATCCTGTCCTTCATTATCTATATCATCAATATTGCACATTGCTTGAACAAATTGTATATTCAGTTTATTAGAATATTCTTCAAAATAGTTGATAAAGAAAGCTGTTCCCGTTCTATGGTGATATGAATTTCTATTTTCTAAGTATTCATTAAAGAATCTTCTGAGTTTTTTTAAATACTCAATAGGCATTATTGAACATTGCGAAAACTGTAGATTGTTCCATTGGTCGATTTCAAGATTCCTTATTGTATAATTATCAATTGTGATATTCCAGCATTCAGAACCAAAATCATCACCTTCAGTTTTGCGAAATCTCAATTGTTTTACTCCGAGTTCTTTTGCAAAGGCAATTTCAATTGCTGATGCCGGGTCTATTCTTTTACGGATTTTGTTTTCGATTTTATCAAATTCAGTCATCTATGCACCTCTCAAATATGTAACTCTCTATATAATCATCTGCTTCACTGGATGTTTCGCATGTTTTTATTGTATGCGTATTGAGTATAACTTCCCAACCATGGCGATGTACTGAATATATAGAGTCGCCTGTATTATTATCTTCCCATCCTACATTTCCGCCGAGTAAGTATCTTTTATTCCACATTTTTTATTTCCCCTTTATGAAATAGTATGCATCTCTCTTGATTGCGAATCCATTTCTATCCAGTTTTACATTTAGTACATTCTTATGCTCTGTTAGGAATTCAATTACGTCATCGGCCCATATGACGCTCTTCATATGAATACCTATGCAGTCGGGGACAGTTTTAGCTTTCTCGTATCTCTGTTTGAGTAAGAACAGGCTTCGGCTTATAATTTTCTTTTTCATAGTTTATTTCTCCATAGTTAATTTTATGCAAACTTTTTTGTTAGCGTTTGCCTCAAGTTCGATTTGAATTTGCTCTTGTTGGATAAGGCGATAAATTTTTCTAATTTCTATATTGCCAAAGCATGCCCCAAAGATAATTACTTTGTCGTCATATGTATAAATTTGAACCGTGTCATCTTCTTCAAATAGTTCGGATATATCTTTTATCAATTTATTCATTAGCATTTTTGCATCTCCATCCAACACCGTCATGGTAGAATTCATCGTCTCTAGAAAAGTCAATTGCAACTAAGTTGTTTGTGATATACTCTTCATCTAAACGTTGAGGACAAATATTTGTTTTAGAGTCTCCGTAATAATCACAGAAACTGCTGCAAACAAAACCATCCTTAATTGTACTCGTTGTTATTGTGTGTCTTATTTGTACGAACTTACATTTAGTAAAATCATAATATGTTTTTCCAATGAATTTAGTACCAGCTTCATTTCTTATAGATATGTTTTTCATAATTTTTTCATCTTTCATTTATTCGCACCTTCTTAAAGATGTTACTATGAAATTCTTTTCGTATGTGTATAGTTCGTTAAAGTCTTTATTGAAACGACTTTGACTTAGCATGTTGGCTTTCTCCAGCATATTCGGTTCATGATTGTTACTGAACCGCCCCTCAAATTTTCCTTCTATCATTTTTCTTCCACTCCTAATTTAAGACTCAACAATATAATCTTCTCTGCGTTTAAAATATTGTTTAATTACTTTTTCAGTATCCGCATTTTGACCAATAGACATTTTAGTCCCATTAAAATTAAAATAAACATAAGCAACATCAAGATTAGTTGCTAAGTTCTTTGCTTCTTTTATAGCAGTATCAATATCCGTTCCAGCTAAAATTTTAATATTAATAGTTATATTGCTCATTTTCTTTTCACCTCATTTTTTTATTTTCTTTCCATACTTTATAGAGTCTAATATTGATGTTACATATACTTGAATTTAATTTTTCAATTCTTAACAGTTTGTTATATTCACCTTGACTAATCAAATATTGGCTACATTTAGGGCAATAGACTTTGTGTAGTTTCTTTATTGACTTCCACCAGTGCCCACATTCACATTTGAGTTTATAGTTGTGTGAACCGTGTGAGCCATCTCCGATAGCTAATCTAAATGCGTCTTTTTCAACTTTATGGGGGGATAATTTATTATTGCAAATAATTTGTCTATTGTCATATACGAATGAATGAATGATTTCATGCCATAATGTTTCGTGTTGTAGTTTTTTATTTAGGTCATTTGAGATTTCAATTTTGCTGCCTTTGAAATAACCCCATACTGTTCGTAATCGTTTATTGATAAATACAGGTTTGAATTCTGGCATATTGAATTGAACATTGTATAACTTAGATATCTTATTGATGAAACGTTTCATCCTTACACTTTTCAAATAGTATCGTTCTAATGTTTCTAATCCTCTTTCACCCATATGATATTGTCTAATCATTCCACCAATACGTTTTCCTTTTTTATTATACAAATATTCAATTTTTACCATCTTTAATACCTTGTAATTTTGATTTATAAGTTTCTTTTAATCGACTCTATAATTCCTATTGCAATCATTTTAGATTTAAATTCTTCTGTACTTTTAGGTGTTCCATGTAATTTTTCACCTGTTAACGAACAATAATTAGCAACAGCATAACAAAAATAATACCATTCACACTTGCCCTTACATTCACTTAATTTCATTTTCCTTTCACTCCTGATTTAAATTTACCACTACAGAAAAAACAATGGACACTATTTGAATTAAAACCACCATTAATTCCGTAATAACAATTTCTACAGTTCATTTTCCTTGTTCTCCTGATTTACAACTACAATAAAAAATAAAGAAGAGATAGTTTCATCTATCAACTTCCAATTTAAAATCGTAGGCTTCCTTGTTGTTTCGTGCTGGAATCATACCGTTGAAGGTAATGCGGATTTT
>Ga0307928_10003021_pt1 | contig 12876 bp, 17 predicted proteins | sample AceLakmetagen232_FD_201815 | JGI IMG/M metagenome (GOLD analysis project Ga0307928, IMG submission 201815) | Saline water microbial communities from Ace Lake, Antarctica - #232 | ecosystem: Environmental > Aquatic > Non-marine Saline and Alkaline > Saline | place: Antarctica: Ace Lake... | reverse complement strand
AATAATTGGTCAATTTGTTTGGAAAAACACAACTGCCTCAGTTAATAAGATTGAGATTGGACCGCATACACACAATACAGTGGGGACTTCAACTTTAAGAGCAATTGTAACCAAATAACATTATGGCAACTACACCCTTAGATCCAACAAACCCAACAGGAGCCCAAGTTGTTGACAACATGGCTCTGCAACCACCGGCGACTAGTGGTCAGCCTGATTCTTTGGCTGGGACAATGGTGCAGGGGCCAAATCTTAATGAACCAAAAGGTGTAACTCAACCGGCCGTGGTGACTTCAGCTAATGCTCGTAAACAGACAACCTCCAACATCCAACAATTAAGAGACATTCAAGAGAGATTAAATGCTCTCCAGGCTCAAGCTCAAGCTGAGGAAGCAGCTAAAGCTGCAGCGGATAAAGCCACCGCTACTGATGATGCTATTGCTGGTGCGGCTGGGGTACCGGCAGGACCTGTTAAATCTGAAGGACAAATACAGGCTGAACAAGAACTTGCTGATTTAAAAGCTCAAGGTGAAAGACTTCAGATGACATTAGACGCTCAGTCCGCAGAAAATATTAGTTTAATTAATGATGAATTTGATGCTTTGTTAAGACAACAAGAAAAACTCAATGAATCATATCGGAAGGGACTTATAACCGAAGGGCTTGTTTCCGGGCGCGCTCGCTATGCTCCTTTGATTCAATCTGGAATCATTAAAGCAGCAGTTAATGAAGGGATGCAAAAACTAGCAGATCTTCAAGTTAAAAAAAGAAGGTCTATCCTTGATGCTCAATCAGCAAAAACAGCCAATGACCTTAAATTGTTTAATTCAAAGATGGATAATACTAGAGATATAATTAAACAAGAACGAGAATTATCTCAACAGACTTATGAAAATGCGATTCTAGCGGGTAGAGAAGCCAGAGACATCTTGAAGTTTGAGATGGATATGACCAATGACCAAATCAAACAAACTGAAACGATTGCCGAAGGAGTCGCCGAGAATTACAGTATGATGGTGGCTAATAGTGGTCAAGAAGCGGCTGATGATTATATTAACCGGGTGGCTAATAATCTTGGTTTACCGGCAGCTTACCTATCTTCTAATGTCCAAAAGACCCTGGCCTCACGAAGGCAAACAGAGAAAACAGCGGTCTTATCACTCGCGAAGGATTACCCTGACGTTAATATTTTAGCGACTGATAGTATTGATGAGGCGGCAAAAAAGGTTCGTGGATCAAAGATCTATAAAAATGATATTCTAAAATCTGAATTAGCTATTGCTAACACTCGTTCTTTAATTGGAGGTCGGCAGAGTGATTCAAATATTGATTATTCAGATGGCATATTCCAACTATATTCAAACGCTACTGGACAATTAGTTAGTTCTCCAAATACTGCTAGGGCGGTCCAGGGTTATGCGACTTCTATTCTTGGTGAAAGACAAGTAATCAGTGACAGTCAAACAGTTACTGATCCACAGACACAAATAAAAAATTCTGATGCGGAAAAACTATTAACTGATGCTTTTTCTAAATTTGCTGCAGCTAGAGCTAAGACCGCAGCAGCTTGGGCGTGGACAACAACGCCAGAGGCAATGGTAATGTCTGATGAAGAAAAGGCTAATTACATTAAAGAAAAATTTGGTATTAATCCAGAAGATATTGGTGTATGGTAGATCTAACAAAATCACAAGGGCTAAATAGAAATAAAAGTGGTTTAAAGGTAACCCCTCCGGTTGCTAGTGCTCCAACTTTTACTCCAACTTTTACCCCAACAATAAAGAATGACTTTTTTACTACTCCAACTTCAAGAGTATCAAGATCTTCCACACCTAAAACAGTTTCTTCTAAATTTAAGGGACCACTTGGATTTGTAGTAAAACAATTGCCAAAAGTAATTGGATCAATTGCTCAGGTGTCTGAAGATGTTGGGCACGCTATTGGTACTAGGGATTTATCTTATCTCAAAAATACCCCCGCTCATCTTGGGGGGATATTGTCAGGAACACGAAAAAATAGTTTTGTTGATATTTATCGCAAACAATTAATTCCATTAGGAGTCAACCCAACAGTTGCCACAGCAATGGGATTATATGTGGATATTTTTGGTGATCCCATTAACGCTTTTGGTGGTGGACTAACAAAGGTTGGCCTATTAGCTTCAAAGGTTTCAGCTCTTAATAAAGCGGGACGAGTAATTGCGGCTAATTCTAAGTTGTCAAAACAAATTGCCAAGTTAGGATTAAAAGCTGAAGACTTGGTTCTCGCTGGTTCTAAGGCTGAACAGGCACAGGTAGGCCAACGAGCCTTACTGATACTGTCTGCTTTTGGAACAGAAAAAATCTTAATCCCCGGTTCATCTATTTATAGTAAAGCTAAATTAACTAATCAAGTTTTTAAAGCTGGATGGCCTGGCTCGATTATTAACAAAGTTTTTAATACCAAAACCTCTGACGAGGGATTTAATACAGTTAAAACAACTTTTGACAATCTTTATGATTATCGCAAGGGTAAGGTTATGGAAGAAGCGACTGGGATTCAAAAAGAAATCTCTCAATTAACTCAAGAGGAAGCCCTCAAGGTAGTGGATGTGGTGGAAAGTGGAATTAAAACTGGTAATAAATTACTTGATAGTGTTGCCAATCGTTTGACTTCTAACTTTGAAAAAATCAAAAGTCAGGAGAAAAAACTTGGATTATTAGGGAGTGAGATTCAGGACTATTTTCCTCATATTCAAGTTAAGGGTGATAAATCAGTCGCTGATCGGTTATTGGATATGTTCCGGTCACCAAGGAAATATAGTACAGCCTTAGGGTCAAGTAAGGAACGTAAAATTCTTCGATTTGCAGAAGAAGGTGGAGTTTCTGATTTAATTGGTAAGCCAGAAAAACTTGGATTGAAAAAAATAAATACCGGTAAAATGGTTGGAAAATTACAATCTCGGTCAATAAAAACAATAAGAATAATAGAATCAAAAGCAAAAGATTTAAAAAATAGAGTTATTTCTAGGGGTAAAAAGTTTTCAGATAATATTATAAAGGCGGCAGAATATAAAAAATTAGCCCTGGAATCTAAAAATGCAGCTACAATTGCAAAATCACAAGAATCAATAAAAACCCTTCTTAGGGATGAAGTTGCTTCAGGAGTCAAAGATTTGAAAGAAATAATTTCTGATTTGAGAGAACACGTTAATGATGTTGGTTCAATTTACGATGAGGGTCTTTCTCATGTTGATGATGCTGAAATGAAACCAATTATTGAAGGGTTGGTAAATCAAGAACGTGAACGTCTTGGTTTATTGATTAAAGATTTAGAAACAAAAGTATTAAATTCCCAAGGTGATGAATTTCTTTCTATACCAATAACAGAAAGAAAAACCAAAGCTGATAAAGTTATTGAGGCACAAAAGAAAATGGTTGAGAGTGTGAATAAGACGGAACGAAAAACTAACTTAATTGAAGACATTTCTAAATTAAAAAGTGAAGATATTTTAAAACAAGCACAAGAAAAAAGTAAGGCAATTTCTGATGTCGTTACTCGCCATGTTAATGAAATATTAAATAGTCTTGAAGAATCATCTCGAAAATTTAATTTCTTCGATTATCTAGGAAAAGATGCCAAAGATAAATACACAAAATTATATAAATCAATTAAATCTGGTGGGGAATATTTGGATACTAAAAAAGCCACAGTTAATGAAATCAATGAAATGTTTGGTACTAATTTCTTCCAAAATAAACCAGCAGTAGCTTATGCGGAACGAGCCATAGGAAGTGCGCGAGCAGTTACCTCCAAAGAGTTCTTTAATTCAGTTAAGCCTTTTGTTAGTACAGCTGATGATGCGGTGGAGGTGGCAGTTAAAGATTTGGAGGGAATGAAATTTGCCCCTGATGTGGCTAAGGGAATTGATGAATACTATAAAAAAGTGAAACCAGAAGAGATTAATTCCTTCCTTAAGATGTTTGATACTGTTCAAAACTGGTGGAAAGCTCAGGCTTTAGTTTCTCCTTCTTATCACACTCGAAATGAGGTTGGAAATGTTTGGAATAATTTTTTAGATGGTTCAACTAAGATTCTTGATTATTTTAGATCTCTTAAAATGCAACGAGGCCGGATGGTTAATTTTATTGACGATACTGGGAAACATTGGGATACTCCATCTATTATTGATGAGGCTCAAAAAAATGGAGTTCTTGGTGAAGGTTGGTATGCTAATGATATTGAAACAAGAATTGGTAGTGGTCTTGATGGTACCACCTGGAATCCTCTTAAACAGAATTTTCAAATTTTTCAATGGAACAAACAAACTGGAACAGCAATTGAAAATAATGCTCGTTTAGCTCATTTTATTGCTAAAATAAGGGAGGGACATTCAGTAGAACAGGCTGCCGCTTCAGTTAAAAAATATCTCTTTGATTATCAGGATTTGACTTTTACCGAAAAAACCTTCTTTAAAAGAGCATTCCCATTTTATACTTGGACCAGGAAAAATATTCCTCTTCAATTAGAAAATATGATTAAACGACCCGGGAAATCTGCGGTCGTCCCTAAAACTATTGGGGCTGTGGAATCAAGAGTTGAACCAACTAATGAACAGTATCTTGGTAGTTATATTAAGGATAATGTCGGTGTTCGCTATAAGCGAGATGAAAAAGGAAATACCTTTTATTTCTTATTAGGTAATTGGTTACCATCAGCTCAAGCAATTGATTTTTTGTCACAACCATTTGAAAATGCGGTTCAAATGTTATCACCATTTGCGAAAGTGCCTTGGGAAACTTGGGCTAACAAATCAACCTTCTTTGAGGATAATTTTGGCCGACCCCAAGATATTGAACGAGTTCCACTTGAAAACCAAACATTCCTTGGTTTAACAATGAGAAAAAAAACAGTCAATATTCTAAAGAATGTTCGATTACTTAATGAGCTGGATAAATTAAATCCTGGGAGTGTCTGGGGGAGTGATAAAACAGAAAGCGCCTTAAGTAAAATTTTACCATCTGGGGTTGGCGTTGATATTCCTTATGTCGGGCCAATCGTTCCAGCCGGGAAACAACAAGGACGGCGCACTCCACAAGTTGGTGGATTAGATCGTTTGACTGGCTTGTTTCTTGGAAAATCAGTTCCGTATGATCCGGGCCAAAGTAAAAAGTTTTATCAACTTGATAAACAAGATGTGATTTCTGATCTTAAAAGGGCTTTGATTAATGCCCGAAAAGAAGGGCAAAAAGAATACGCGAAGCTACTTGTTAAAAGATTGAAAGAAGCACAAAAACAAAAGTAAAATAAAAACCCTCTGGACACCTACTGCCTAGAGGGTTTTTATTTTACTTTAACGCTTCCAGTATCTCTTCGAAGACTTTACCGTCTTCGATACCTAACCCTTTGGTCATCTTTTCTAATAGGATGGTCTTTAAAGCGCCTGTGGGAGCTTCAACTTCCTCGGTATCCTGTAAATAGGTATCATTGTACTCTTTAATGAACCCAGCTTTATTTTCATCAGAAATTTTATAAAGGTCATTTTCAATGATCGGTTCACCATCTTTATCTTTGTCAGCATAATTAGCTAATGTTAATTTTCTATTTTCCTCGATAACTTTTAATTTGGTTTGAATACCAGCGATGAACTTATTGCGAGAGCGCAAGAGGTCACCATGAAGGGGAACATCAAGCCAGTTTCGAAGCATCAAGAGGTGTAAGTTTTTTAATAAGATCATATAAGATTACTATTTTTTAACTGATAATTTTTTTGGTAATTTTATTCCCTCACTTTCACTGTCTAACTCAGCAACTCTTTCTTTTCCGCCAAGAGCTTTGGTCCCAGCTTCGGTATGAGCCCATTCTCTTTGTGCTTCAGATTTATATGGCATCTTTTTTTAATTTTTTATAAACCAGTATTAGTGCCTCAGTATAACTAGAGGTTCCTAGTTGCTGTGACAGTTTCTGGTCAATCTTTAATTGTTTCTCACGTTCGACCAGTGGCCCTGGGTAAATCCAAGTCCGACGTTTGATAATGTTAAATGTCCCAGAGTCAATTTCAATGGTATCAACATTATTCATCATTTCTAAAACTTGGGGTTTTAAGACATCAATTTCACCTTCTGCATCAGAGATAACCTGTTTCAATGATGCATATTTTTCTAAAATTTCTTTGTTCATAATGTTTATTTTGCTGCATTTAGTAATACTTCACAATCACAATATCCACCATGGTTATTCAGATAGGTAATGGCTTTTTTAATTTTATCTTTGTCAAATTTAAGAACATTTTTGAGATAAAATTTTGTACCAGTTAATTTATTGTCACAATACCAAGTGATTGGTTTAAGTGTTGGTTGACAATACCCATTTAAAAACCTAAATAACTTTTCTAATTGTTTTTTTGTCATAATTTAATTATTTTTTTATCTTCTATTAATTTCTTTTCACCGTTCATCAACCAATCGTAACAATTTGAGATACCCTTAAAGGCTTTTAGAGCCTTGGCTAAATTAGGGATATTGTAAACTTTAAATTTGTCATAGTCCTTACTCAAGTGCAGTATCTTAACCTCCTTAATTGCCACTCCGGACATTTCCTTGAACATGGCCGCATAATCGGCTACCTGGAGAGCATAGTCATCAGATACGTTATTAGAGGTCTTAAAGTCGATCAGGGCCAATTTACCATCCAGTATGGCTAAGAAGTCCAAAGTCCCGGCGCTACCGCGCTTCTCAGAGCAAACAAGCAGTTCAGAGGCTAAAGGTAGGATGTCATGACGATTAAAGAAGGCCTCGACTGAGCGGGCGGCTGCTATTGACCGAGGGTCAGAATTAACAGGAAACCCCTGACGAATATCAACTGGCTTGTGACCTGTCTTTATCCAGTGCTCAATGTAATTTTCAGCTACCTTGTGAGCCAGGCTACCGACACTTCCAGCATCATCACGGACCTCGGTATGGGCATAGGTGGCGCCGTTGATAATATCATCCCTCTCAGGTGTACTCAATTTCGAGAAACGGTCATCAACTTCTAACCATTCAATGCCTTTTTTCACCGCCCAGAATCTCAGGTGAGGCTTCTCTATTATAAGCTTTGAGGTGGTAGAAGCAACCCGTTTTCCGCCCGGTAACAAATAAAAGTGCCCTCGTTCATCATGGTCGGGGGTAACCTTACCCTCGATCTTCTGGACAATAACACTTTTAATTTGTTCGACAGTTAGTCTCATGCTTTTATTTTATGACAATATTAAATGTTGCATCTCGAATATACTTTTTAATTTTATCAACATCTTTTTCTTTTTGACAAGCAATAACAACACTATAAATAATAACACTAATTCTGCTGAGTTCTTTTTCTGATATTTTTTTAATCATTTATTTCTTTGGCTCTTCAAATGATCCAAAATTACCTTCTTGTTCTTTTTCTTTTAACCAATCTTCGTCCATCGCTGGCATATCATGATCATCAACAGCGGCTGACACAGTTTTAATCTTAGCATCGTTGCCTTTTGTTGTTGGCTTACTTTCAGAGAACTCGATCATAAACTTTTGACCTAATCGGACAGACTTCATTTTCTGAACGACAATGCCGTTAGCAAAGAACGTCCAATCGGTACCACTTTCAATAACTGTCTTCTCTTTATCAAGATCAATTTTCCCGGTCTTATCATTCTTAGTACTACCAAGGAATTTACCATCTTTAGCTCGGACTGTGTACATCGTACTAATTTTACCGTAAATATCTGGGGATGTTTGTTGAGTAACATTAATCAATGTTCCTTTAATGTAATCACTAACCTCGTTAAATTTTACAATATTTAACCTGGTCTCAACATAATTTTCTTCTGCCATAATCTTTTTATTAACTAATTTATAATTCTTATAAACTGACAGAGTGGAGGAAACCACGGTTTTATGTGATTATTCGTGAAGGGTGTATTTTAACCAGTTTATTTAGGAACCGCCACAATCCCTGTTACTTCCTCCACTCTGTCAGTTTAATTGTTAACGAACTTACGCGACTTCTTCGGCTGGAGGAATTGCTTCAGTTGGAGCAGTTTCCTCTTCAGCTGGAACTGGTGCGGTGTCAGCCGCGGGCTCATTTTCCGGGAGGGTTGCCTCAGGAACTAATTCCTCTGGCTTAGTTTCCTCATTTGTTTCTTCTGGGGTCATTTGTTTATTTAATTAGACTCTGATAATGGTTTCGACCGTTTGTTTTTAATATTATACACTAATTGTTTGGAAATATTGAACACTCCAGCGACAATATAATCAGGTTTAGCCTCCAATAATTCTAAAATCAATTTATTACGCAAATTTAAAATGTACTTTTGCTCAAGTTCTTTTTTCGCTTTATCTAAGTCATTCATACCTACTATTTTACTTTACTATCAAGTAATTACAACCTTGATAATTTGGGGATAAAGTTTTATATCAAAGTAAAAAGTTATCAACAGATTATCAAGGTTTGTTATTCGAGTTTTTTACTTTATAATAACGCCATGAAATACAGTACTCCTAATGGGTTGACTATTGTTTGTTCAAACGTCTTATATGAAAAAGAAAAAAAATCTTTCCTTAACGTCCGTGAACTGGCCGAAATTTATCCAGGAGCAAAAAAATATCTCAAAGGAAAACTCAAAGATGAACAAGTCTGGCTTCAAGGATTATTGGACACTAATTATATCTACGAAATCAAAAAACATTCCAGTTCTTGTGGGTATGATTATGGGAAAGAACAAGAAGTCAATACCGCTCGGATCACTCATCACCAAAACCAAATTGATAAAAGCCAAATCAGAATTAAAAGGTTAAAGAACATCCTGTACTTTATGAGCCCTCGGAGTAAAAAAATGAAGGAGAATGATTTGACTGAACAGATTGCTCTTGCGAAAGAAGCCCCGATCACTTCCCTTCTCCAATTTAATAATGCCGGGTTCGCCAAGTGTCCGTTTCACAATGAACGAACCTCCAGTCTGAAATACTACCCCCAGAGTAATACTTTTTATTGTTTCGGTTGCGCCGTTGGTGGAGACAGTATCACCTTTGTCAGAAAACTCCATAGTCTGGAGTTTGTGGAAGCGGTTAAGTATTTAGTAAAATAATATTTATCAAATAATATTTAGTAAAATAATATTTAGTAAAATAATATTTAGTAAAATAATTTTATCAAATGAAAAAGAAACTCTCCACCAACAAATGTCGCTACTGCAAAATTGAGTTTGCAGAGAATATGTGTGTTTATTGTACTACCTGTCGATTATTAATGGCTAAGGGTGAAATCAAATCAGTCTTAAAGTGAAAAAACATACTCTCCAATCTATTATAGAACTCTATCAGGAGACCTTCTATGTTGAGGATCCTTCACCGATTGCTATTATCATGGCGATTATAATTACCTTCCGCTTGAAAACCCCCCCAGTCTGGCTTTACCTGATCGGTCCCTCCTCCGGTGGCAAGTCACAATTAATTGAAATATTTTCACTATTACCTTTCGTGACTCAAGTTTCTGATTTAACTCCGAATACTTTCCTATCAGGAATGTCCAGTAATACAACGGAAACATCACTCCTAAGACAATTAGGTCCGGAGTTTGTTGTCACGATGAAAGATTTCACTACCATTCTGTCAAAATCAGAAGAAAGTCAGGAGGCCATTGTCGCCCAGATGCGAGAAATTTATGATGGCTATTTTGTTAAATACACCGGAACCGGGAAAGTCGTTGAGTGGGGCGGGGACGGTAAAAATGGAAAGGAAAAAGGCAAGGCCACTTTTATTATGGCGGCGACCGAGGCAATTTTCAGTGCCCAGGACAAGTTTTCTCAAATGGGTACGCGCGCAATAAATTACGTCATGAAGCCTCAGAACCGCAAGAAAACCTGCAAACAGTCCATGCGTAACAATGCCACCCGGAGTATTAAGGTCAAAGAACTCCAAGTGGCCGTTCACGATTTTGTTATGTCAAAAATGAAAAATATGCCAAAAGTCTTACCTTCGATTAGTGAAGAATTGGAAGATGAGATCATTGACATTGCAGATTTCTCATCAACCTGCCGATCAGTGGTCAAGCGTGACTATAAGGGCGCCAAATCGTTAGCCCTCTCTGCTGAGATGCCAATGAGAATGTCTGATGAATTATTGTCTCTAGTCCAGGGGTTTACTTTTCTATCAGATGGGGTCTTACCGGAATATCTTAAAGAAGCCACTTTTAAAGTCGCCCTAGATAGTATCCCGAAACAGCGCCGATTGATTTTGGATGTTTTGGGGAAGTATAATCGAGTTAATAAAGCTGCTATCGCTGACTTAATCAATTACAGTCCCGAACGAACTGAAGAATGGCTCGAGGACCTTAATATGTTTGGGGTCGTTGAACGAATTAAAATGAGAGGCCGACAATGTTGGCAATTAAGAGATGAATATCGGATGATTATGAAGAAATATCTTGGTATAATTAATAGTGGTTCTGACCTCGAGTCCGATGAGGACGGTTACGCTAAAGATGGCGGAGTCCCTGGAAACTTTGAAGAGATGCCATTAGACGCCGAGGAGTCCTGGGAAGCCAAAGAGGAGAAGCAGGAAAAAAAAGAACGGATTAACAATTTATTCGAATCAATTAAAAAGAAAGATGAAGTATAAATGTAAAAAGTGCGAGAAAGAATGTAAAATTCTTTGCTGGTCGAAAGAATTAAAATTATGGGTATGCGAGAAATGCTTTTATTCAATCATCAAAAACAACTCTTAACTAAAAATCCTAAACGTCACCTAATTAGTTTTGGTACCGGTACCGGTAAAACCCTAACGGCTATTTTGCTAGCCAACAAAAATTGTCAGAGTGTCCTCGTTATCTGCCCGAAAGCGATTAAACAAAACTGGCGGCGGAATTTAATTGAATACGCACGAGAGGATTTGATTTGGTCGATCCTAACAAAGGAAGAATTTAAAAGTATGTGGGATCAGATAATTGGTTATGATGGCATTATTATTGACGAGGCTCACTACTTTGCCAATCTTAAAAGCCAACTTTCCAAATGTTTTATTAAGTATTGTAAAAAACACAACCCCAGTTTCCGGTGGCTCCTGACCGCCACTCCATATTTATCCACACCTAATAATATCTTTGCCTTAGCGACTCACCTCGGTTATAAGTGGAACTGGTTAGTTTTTGACCGGAAATTTTTCACTCGGATACCGATGGGTGGGCGAATGATTCCCAAAATTAAAAAGGGAATTGAAAATGATATTGCTAAATTGGTAAACACTATTGGCTCAACAGCCAAACTGGAAGACTTGATTGATCTACCGGATCAAGTTTTTGAAACTGAATATTTTGCTTTGAAACCAGAACAAACAAAAGCCATTAGTGAATTACAAGAAACCAATTACATTACTCGCTGGACTAAAATTCACACAATTGAAAATGGAATTTACATCGGCAATGACTATGAAGAAGATATTATTTACCCATCAGACAAAACTGAACGGATCAAAGAACTCTGCAAAGAGAACCAGAAAATTATTATTTTTGCGCGATACAATGGTCAACTTGCTCATTTGGAGGGTGTCCTGAGCGATTTAAATAGGCCGATTTTCGTCATAAATGGCAAAACACCAGATAAAGACGTGATGGTTCAAGAAGCCGAGCGCGCGGAGAGTGCCATCGTTTTAATCAACAGCATGGCCTCGGAAGGCTATCAATTGCCAAGTTTCCGGGTGATGATCTTCGCCTCACTTTCTTTTTCATTTAAAGATTGGAAACAGTCGATCGGGCGCAACAATCGGATTGATAACCCCCAACGAAATGTGTACATCACACTGGTCGTGAAGGGTGGGACAGATGAGGACGTTTTTAAAGCCATCGAGAAGAAGGAAGATTTCCATATTGCAATACAGGATTATGAAAAAAGGTCTTAAATATTCAGTCTATATTTCCGGTTGGGTTTGTCAGGGAGAAAAATACATTTTCCGGATAGATATACCGGAGATTTTGGATTATATCCTTGAACGGAGGTGGACATTACCAAATGCCAAACGAGCACTGGATAAGTTGCTTGATAATTATCCGGAATCATTCTATAATATATTCAAAGAAGATGAAAGAAAAAGACTTGACCTCGCAATTGATGAAATGGCTGAAGGCTTATAAAAATGAGACCTTAGCTATTGAGTGTAAAATTTGCAAAGAAAAAAGCCTCCCATTCTCGGCTGTTAAGGATCATCAGGTCAATGCACTCTACCTAGCCAAGCATGGCTTAATGACTTATAAAATTGCAGACTGCGGTTTCGATGAGAAGCCGTTTGACCTTTTTATGTTTGCCCGAGAAAAAGCCTATGTGGTAATTTTCTGGTATCAACAGCGTGGCGACCGGAGAATGACCTGGATTGATATTGATATGTGGACAGAGGAGCGCGCAAAGTCAGACCGGAAAAGTCTAACTTTTGAGCGAGCCTGTGAGATTGGGACTCTTTATAAGTTATAAGTTATATTGAAGATTAATATAGCAAGGATAATCACTAAGGCAATCGGTAAGTAAAGGATATAGAAGATTGTCCAGGCAAGGTATTTCATTTCTTTTTTAATTGGCTTGTTTCCGCCTTACCGACTTTTCTCATTCTTTTTCATCAAAGCGTCAAAAACACTTTTATCTTCAACGTATAAAGGACACTCTTGACTATGGCCTTCTTCAAATTGGCAATTACACTTTGGTATGATAATTTCTTTTTGAACATCTTTCTTTTTCATAGTTTTATTAATTTCTTTATTTATCCCCCAAAGATTATCGCTCTCCAAGGTCGTAGGATTGATTCCCTATAATTTTCATCCCAACCAAATCTTGCCCGCATTTCGGTATCCAAGTAATTACAAGGTAAGTCCGAATAAACTTTTATATAACCGCAG
>Ga0307928_10003019_pt1 | contig 12878 bp, 19 predicted proteins | sample AceLakmetagen232_FD_201815 | JGI IMG/M metagenome (GOLD analysis project Ga0307928, IMG submission 201815) | Saline water microbial communities from Ace Lake, Antarctica - #232 | ecosystem: Environmental > Aquatic > Non-marine Saline and Alkaline > Saline | place: Antarctica: Ace Lake... | reverse complement strand
ATATAAATATTATTCCCCAACTAAATTATTCAATACATTGGTTGTTTCTGGATTTTTTGGTTTAATTGATATGTTTGTTCCCTTGTCAATTTTCTGTTGATGGGCTGCCCAAGACATTAAACTTTCTATTGCATCTATATTGTCAGTTCTTATTTCCAATTGATATTTTTCTTCCATTTTTTATTTCCTCCATTTGTCGTATAGTTTTATTTATAAAACTCTACAGAGTCTTTGACTCTATTGTAATCTTTGTTATCCGACATTAATATCTTATCTTCTATTTTCTGTGTATCTCCGATTAATATCAAAAATAATAACCACCAACTAAATATAGCAGATAATAATATTACTCCAAGAATATATATTAATTGTAATAATCCAATAAATGCTATTAATTTGTATTTATTCATTTTATTCCTCAACTAATCTGTATTTTTTACCATTAATTATTTTTTCTGTTTCAATCTTTGGTTTAAATAGTTCTTCCCTTGTTTTTCCTTTCATATCACTATAAATAAATCCTGTTTTAGCTTTGTTGTAATATTTAAATGAAATGTCTTTTAATTCAAAATTATAGTTTTCCCATTCAATAACTAAATTATGTTTATTCTCAAATTCTGAAAATATTTTTAATATATTTAAATCTAATTTATATATTTTTGAATATAATTCACTTCTTTTTGAATTTAATTCACTTCTTTTTGAATATAATTCATTTATTTTTGAATTTAATTCATTTATTTTTGAATCTAATTCATTCATTTTTGAATCTAATTCACTTCTTTTTGAATCTAATTCACTTCTTTTTGAATCTAATTCACTTCTTTTTGAATTTAATTCATTTATTTTTGAATCTAATTCATATTTCTCTTTTAACATTGGAACTATTTTAACTTTGTAAATTTCTTTAAATTCTTTAATTATTTCTTTCATTTTATTTCTCCTTGACTAACTTTAAGGTGTTTAATAATGTCGTATAAGAATTATTATCCGACAATTTTACCCTTTAAACTCCTATGTTTTCTTGTTAGTTATTGATTTAGTCATTTTTGTTGTTTTCCCTTCTTAAAAGTTAGTCAGTTTTCTTTGATATTTGTTAGTTTAGTCTAAAATGTTTCTTTCATGAAAAGTGTTTTGACTAACTTCTTAGCAGATCCTATATGTTTGAAAAGTTTATCATCTTTCCATATCTGTAAGTATTCTTCTCCTTTAACTTTGCTTATTTTGTATTTGTATTTCATGTTGATTATGGCGCCGGGAATCTCACCCCGCTGTAATGGCTATCAACTCCATCTCATTACCATCGATGATTGTAAAAGTTAAGGGAAATCTTGCGAGGACAGACAGTTCTCAATATGAATTTGCTTATCCTTTGCCTCAACCAATGTAGACGGTCTTTGGCATACTTTCAACGGTTGGAGCCAAGCGGTAACACCAGCCTGTCTACTTCAGCATGGACTGACAATACCTACTCGGCTATTCATATTGGGTTTATTATCCTTTCGCATTTCCCTTAACCATATTACTTATGATAAGTAAGGTAGTATATAAAGTTTTCGTTTGTTATAATTATGACGCAGGGATTTTCACCCAGCACTCATAGCTATTACCTCTATGTGATGTTTATTTTTTCAAAACTTTGATCTTCTTTTTTCCTAAATATAACAATCATACTATCATGCATTCCACATTTATTTGATACAAGTTCACCTTTTGAGTTTATTCCCTCAAATTTTACTCTCCCTTTAAGGAATCTTATCTCCGCATGTGGATATATGATTTCGTGAAATATCTTAGTTGAAGTAGAAACTGGGAGCAGCATAACACAAAGATTTCCCTTTTGGCTTTCTACATAAGCTCGTCTTATGAATAATTCTTTATCTTTCCTATTGTAAGGTGGATTAATAAAATTCCTTTGAGTCCAATATGGCATCTCTAAACCATTGAATTTTGCATTAAGGGGGCAAGGATCAAACATAAATCCAAATTCTTCTGTTAATTTATCCAAAAGATATGATGGTGTTTTCCAGTTATCATGTATTGGTTTTCTTATCTTCATTATATGTACCCTGTGAGTTTGGATCTTGTTTTTAGCCATTGTTCAAATGATGTGATTGTAAAGCAATCATTCTTTATACAGTGTTCTCTATAGGCCTTGATGTTCTTTTTAGTTCCATATTGTTTTCTTTGTTGTAGGTTAATCATTGAAACCACTCCTTGAGATTTCCCTGTGAAATTCTTTTATTTGCTATATCACAATACTTTTGTTCTTTTTCAAATGCTATGAACTTTCTGTTTAGTTTTGTTTTTATTTATTAATATTTCCTCGTGCTTTATTGTATTCATAACATTGTTTTTCGTGTCTATCTTTTGCCCAAGACATCTTATAATCTCTACCACAATATTTACATTTGTGGTTTTCTCTTACTCCTCTTTTATCACTTGTTGGATTATAACTTACTCCTCCTTGTTTTACCATATTTTCCTCCTATACTAATCTATTACATTTCATACAATGATGTTTTCTTTTATAAAAGTGTGTTTCTCCTTCATAATTACTACTGGAATTATTCCTGTTTTTCTTGTTTTCTCTCTCATTTCTAATTCTTGTTGAAATTCCATTTTGATTGTAAAAGTTAAGGAACGCTATGTGAACCACGCAATCCCTTAACCAAAAAGGGTAAAGGGGGAGGAGGACGGCCATGTAACCTCCTTCGTTGCCTTTGCTTGGGCAGGTGATCCCAGATTACTCAGCGGATTATGGCACCCTTGCAAACCTTTTGTTTCTGGCAACTGCCAGGTGAAAACTATGAATTAATCTTTATCCAAATATCTGAATATAACAATTGTTATTTTTTCCACCATCTATTTTTAAACCTAAACATCCATCTTGCCTTTTTATTTTAGCTCCTTTTTTTAATAGTTTATAGATACGATTAGTTTCCTTAATAGATATACCTTGTAATATTTCTTCAATAACTCTTTCAGTAGGAATTTTATTTATTAATTTATTTTTAATAAAATTCAACTGATCATCAATTACTTCTAAATTTACTTCCTCAAAAATAACTTTATCTATATGTTCTACTCCATCTATTTTCTTAAATTTAGTTGTTTTGTTTTTAAAGGTTAATCCTTCATATTCTATTATATTTTTGTTGGGTCTCAAAATAAGTTGTTTTTTCTTAGTCATTCTTTTCATCTCCTATATCTGTAAAGTGTTCTCCAGATATAAATTCTTTATCTTTTATAAGTGCTATTTTTTTGATGTTTCCAGCTTTAAACTGAGCCTGGAGCTCTGGATCTCTTATATGTAAAAGACCAATGTAGTCTCCATTGTAACTATTGAGGGTTACAATTATGGTATCTGAGGACTTACAGAGGCCCTTAATTTTGAGTAGGTATGGTTTAGTCATTTTAATTATTATCCTTACTTATGATAAGTAACTATATATTTAAATGTTTCGTTTTAGTTATGAATATGTATTCATAAGTGATTAAAGGTTTTAATCTTTGATTACAATATCTAATCTTTGATAGTAACTTTTAATCTTTGATTACAATATTTAATAAATTCAATAGTAAAAACATAAATAAAACCCTTGCTACGAGCTAAAGACGCACTATCTTTCCAGGCTTTGATTCTACTATCAATCCTTCTGCTTTGAGTTGGTCTATTGAATTGTTAAAGTCTCCTTCTTTTATATCATGTGTAAATTGTGATCCTAAAAACAACTGTTCCAAATCTGTCTCACCTTTTTCTGGAATTAATTCATAAATTTTGGTTTTATTTGTTGTTTTTGTTTCTTTTTTTTTAGAGGTATTATGTATATTGGTTTGGTTTTTATTAACAATAAGTGCTGGTTTGGACACAATGTCCAGGATGTCCGTTGAGTTCAACTTAGTTTCCCTATGTGAAATACTGAGTGAAGGTGGGTGGACATCCTGGACATCCTGGACATCACCTTTCCATTTGATACATAACCAAGCCCTATATCTTTTTGTTAGTCCTTCTTCTTCATTATTACCAAAGTAATCTCTTTTACCAAAATCAATATTCATTTCATCCATTTTATGTTTTATTTCTTGATCTGATAGTTTTCTGAATCCATGAGATTTACACCATAAATTAAATTCTTCTTTAAATTCAAACTTAAATATATGACTATTGAAATCTTCCTCTACTCTTTCTTTCCAAAAATTATCAAAAGGATTGCTTTTCTTCTCATATTTCTCTGCCCTATCTTCAATAGTTCCTTCTTTATGAAATTGATAATTCTTTAATAATTTCTTTAATATCCCAGCAACTTTCTTAGCAAGATTATTATATTCTTTTTTTGGTATAATATCAATTATATCTCCCCCATTCTCACCAAACCTATTAGGGAAATCAATAATTAACCATCTACGATAAAACCCTAAAGTCTTATCAGTAGTGGTAGGAAGTGTGTTAGTAGCTATTAATATTTTAGCATAATTCTCAGCATCAAAAGGATCCTTATTTTTATATTCAAAACCTATCAAATCTCCACCACACAATTTCTTTAATAATGATGTTTGGCTCATTTCATTAAAATTTGTTTCCCCCATTTGACACACTAATTTTTTATATAATCTTGTTTTCTCAAATCTTGAATTTAACAATGTATCTAATTCAGTAGAACAACAATTCTCCCCACCAATAAATTTCCTAAGTAATTTTAAGAATTGGGATTTACCATTGCATCCCCCACCAATAAAACAAAATATTCTATGTATTGGATAATCTGGTAAGCAGCAATATGCTAAGATTTCATATAATGTTTGAACATAATCTTTACCCACCCAATCTTCAAATAATCTATCCATAGTGGGAGTATTTTCAGTTTTTCCAAATTTATAAGGAATAGGATTAGTAATAAAATATTGAGATGTTGCATTAAAAGTTTCACCAGTATTTAAATCTAAAATAACATCTCTAAATTGAACCCACATCTTATCATTATCTATTGGCTTTCTCTTTCTCCCCTCTTGTTTTAAAGATTCAATAATCTCATTTTTTTCTCTTGAGTTAATAGTATTAACATTATGTGCTGAATCATCCATACTATTTAAAATATAAATTTCATCAATAAGTTTCCATTTAGAATCTGAATGCACCCACACCCACCAATTTTTAGCAGTATCATAATATATAGGATTAATATCTAAGAATTGTTTTGCAAGATCTCTCTTATCTGTAAATTGTTTAATTAATTTTTCTTTAGGAATCAACCCTTTATCTTCAGCTATTTGTTTTCCTAATTTAACAATCTTTCCCATACCTTATCAACTCCTTTTTTATTCCAGTTTTCCAGTGTGGCTGATTTTCCATAGCAATCATCACATTATCTGAATATTTTAATAAATCACATCCCCATAAATCAATCAAAACCTTTTTAATTTCATCCCTCCAATGTTCCCCAATAAACTCATAATCAAATATATGAACATGATATCCTTTACTACCTGTAAAATAAGCATAATAAATACATTCTAAATTATCAAGATCATCACATATTCTATGTAATTTCTGCAAAGTAGGTTTATTATCTAAATCTAAAACTAATTCTATAGGTAATATTTGTCTATGATTGGCTTTCTCCAATAATTGTATTCCCCACTCATTTTCTAAACATTTCAAAATAGATACATGCTTAGTAAATATATGTTCTCCTTTTTTAATAAAAGAATAAGTTATTTTGAAATTACCAAACATATTAGCCCACCTACTCAATCTTAAAGATTGGCTTTCTCCAGGCCTAATTTTTAAATCTCCTTCATTAATCCCAGAACAAAATATTTTCATTGTTAATCTTCCTCATTTTCTTCTTCTTTAACTACTTCGTTTTCTTTCCTAATTATTGCATAGACATCATCTCCTACATCTAAACCCTCAAACTCAGCTTTTTCTTTAGGAATTGTTATAACTAAACTGTTTCCAGTTTTCCATACTTTAGTTATTAATTTAAACATTTCAGCAACCTCCTGCTATTTCATTCAATTTCATCAGAAATCTTCTAATTTTGCTAATTTCTGATTCCTGTGGGAATTTTTCGTTGATATTGTTTGCAATTTCCCTAATTTCTTCTTTTTTCATTTTACACCTCGTTTGATACTTAGTAAATACTAATAAATACCTGTGATATATAAATCTTCCTATTTAGTGATTAAAACATTTAATCAAAGATTAAAACCTTTAATCGTTATCCTCTAAGAGTAGTTACAAAAACTAAGAAAAGTTTAAATATTCTAAAACACTACATTTTCTAATAAATGGCAAGTTATCGTGTTTCTAAAGGCAGAGTAACAAGTTCAACAGGTTCATCTACCTCATTATCTTCATTTAGTGGAAATATATCCAAAGCAATTAATTCATTAAGAACTCAAAACAATAATTCTACCCCTTCATCCAGGAGTTCTAGCAAAAGAAAAACAACACCTATTCCATCAACATTACAGTTAGACTTATCAAAAGATATTCTTAGTAATAATCCTGCAAGAGTAAAGAATGCAGAAGCATGGTTAAGAAGTTATGGAATAGAACCCTCTTTATATACAAAGAAATCAATATCTAATGCCTTAAAACAATCTGGAAAAAAGAATGTTGAACAGAAAATTAGACAGCAGTTATCTATGAAGGCAGAATATAAAAGACAAACCCAAGTTTTAGAAACTGCAGCAAGAGAAGGGAGAACCCCATATATTCATGAAATAAGAAGTATTAGGGGAGGATTGGGTGGGATCCAAGATGCAAGAAAATTAATGATAGATGTTACACAATCAAAAATAAATTCAAGATGGGGGCCAAGAATAACAAACTTACCTTTAGAGGAATCATTCAGAGCTAAACCAACTAAAACAATTGATGTTAGAAGATTTAGAAAAGAACAAGAAGCAAAAGAACCAACAAAAATACAAAAAGTCATAGAGTATTTAATTCCTTATGAAAAACCAGATTTTGATACAATTAATCAAAGAAAAACATCTTTAATACCACCAAAGAGAGGAAATTTTGTAGGGGCTTTCTCAAGAAGAACAGGATTATCAAAAAGAGAAGCAGAAGATGAATTACAATTAGCAGAATTATTACCTTTATTGAAATTATCTCCAGAACAATTAAAACAACAACAATTACTCCTTCCAGGAACTTTCACAGCAGTTGATAAACCTAAATGGTTTGAGGGAATCAAAGGCCCTCAGCCAAGAATTGATTATGAAATTAGAAAATTAGAGCAAAGAGGAGAATATATATTTGAAATCAGTGGGATCAAAGGAGATGGATTAAAAGTTGCAGCAGTTACATTACCTTTATTTACACTTAGAGCAGTTAAAACAGCTCAGAAAACGGTAAAGGGAATTTTAAATCCAAAAACATATCTTGTTAATTTACCAGAATTAGCATCTGATTTAGTTACAGGGGGAGCAAGAACCCAAGAAGCATTATTTACTTATGGTGCAGAGATTTCAAGAATACCTTATATTTTACCTGCAGATATATTGGGAACAATAGCTGGGTATAAATCAGCCCAATATTTAGCAAGAGCAACACCAAAAGCCATCAAAGGTGGAATTAAAATTTATAAAAAATACCAATTCAAAAGAACATTAAGAAAATTAGATGTTAGTGCCACAGATTCATTATGGGAATATGATACTTTTATGTCTAAACAACCATCTTTGAATGCACAAAGAACATTATTTGGTATGCCAGTTTCAGAAGCTCAACTCCAAATGGCAAGAAGAAGTGTTGGTGATGTTGTTTATAGGGGGCCAAAAGGCCAAGAAGTAACTTTAGGAAGAATTTCCTCAGTTAGATCATCTGCCATTGATTATCCTATGGGGTCAGTAGCAAGAGATGTAGTTACAGCAGATTTAATCAAAACAACAGTAACAGGAAAAGGAGTATTAAACCTTAAAGTTCAAAAGGTTACAGTTATTGGAACAAAGACAATGATTTTAGAAGGTGGACAAAAATTAACATATTTGAAGATATACACCTCCAAAGGAATTTCTTTTGTTTCACCAGAAAGGTTAACTAATTTTTATACTTTTAGTCCACAAGCACCCCAAGTGTCATTAGCAATACTAAGAGATTTACAATTAGCAGAGTTTAAATATTTCTCACCCCAAAAAACATTAACCCAAGCATCATTAGTTCCTCCAATAAAATATAATTTGATTGAAACATTAAAAGAAATATATGGGCCTGGAATTGAAAAAGTTCCAATTAAAGCCATCAAAGCAGTTTATACTCCCCCTAAACCATCACCTTCTGCCCAAACAATTCAAATTCAAGAACTGAAACAATTAACTAAAGCAGATGTTTTTGCAGGAGATGTAGTATTTACTTCCAATATATACACCCCCAGTGCCTTAGCAGCACCAATTCAAATAACTCCATCTTTTAGTTTTCCAAACATCATTATACAATCAGCAACAATAGGAACCATAGGAACCATAGCCGCACAAATTTCTAATTTAAGACAAATTCCATTAAACCAATTAGTTTTCAAATCTAATCTCGTGTTAGATAATTTAATCAAAACAAAACTGAGATTAAGAACAAAAACAATACAAAGATTAGAGTTAGATAATTTAATCAAAACAGAAACAGGAACTCAACAAAATTTAGTAACTCAACAAAATTTACAATTAAAACAAGAACTTAGATTAAAACTAAGGACAAAACAAATTTTGAGAACCCAAGTTACAACTCAACCACAACTTAGAACAACAACTATAAAACCAATTACTGAACTACCACCACCTCCACCAACATTCATAATTATCCCAGAATTACCTAAATTGCATAGAAAGTTACACAAAAAAACTAAAAAAGTAAAACTCCCAAAAGAATTAGTTAAATACACCCACACAATTATAAGGGCAAAGAAGAAAAGGTATGATATAAAATTGTTCACTGGAACGGAGCTTAGATAAAATGTTTGAATATAGATGTATTAGGATAGGGAGATTTGAACAACATACAGAAGATATACTCAACCAACATGCCAAAGAAGGCTGGAGAGTAATATGTGGTTATTATCAAGGGGGTTATTTAATCCTTGAAAGAGAAGTAGAATAATGAAACATAAAGAATGGTTATGGGAAGGAGTAGGCAGTCAGATATGGCATAGTCTATCTCACGGCTTCCCTATCGCACGAAGTAAGATAAGTGGTATGTTTTTATACTAAAAAGGAGAAAATCGCTTAGAATTGATTTAAAGAGAGATACAATGGATGATAAAGAAAATATAATACTACAAATGCAAGAGCAGATTAAGAAGTTAGAATCAGTTCCACCAGGACAAGGAGTAGTTACAGAGAACCCAGATATGGATAAGTGGGAAATGGATACATCTGTTTTCCTGGATAATATCAGAAATCAACTATTAGGAAACACTAAAGAGAATGGCATTTGGATTCCAGATCCAACCAAAGAAAAGATTATGAATGATGTTGGGGTTCATAGGTTTATATCAGAATTAGAGGCAAGAGTTAATATTCACATGCAGATGTCAGAATTAGAGAAACAAGAGATTAAAGTAATAACTGCAGATGCTGGTTCAGCTTATGCAGATTTATTAGAAGATAACTGGCAAAAATGGGAAATAAGGGGAGAATCACTATCATCAGAATTAAACAGTATTGGTTTAATGTTTGTTCATAATTTGTGGATAATGTTACATATAGCTATGAAAGCAGGAATGAGGAAACACAGAGAAAAGAGGGGAATCAAAACAGGAGTTTCACCATCACAACCTATGGAGGGTATATATTAAAATGGAATTATTATATTGGATTATAATTGGAGCTGCAGCAGTTGGCTTGTTTATGTTTTTAGATACTAAATTTTTTCACTTAGGAAAAAACAAAGATTCAAAAGTTAGAATTATACTATTTGAGAAAATAGGTAATGACATACAAAGAAAGAAAGAAGTAATCAAAAATGTATCTTTTGATCCTCAATTAGGTTACTACATCAAGTTAAACAAAACAAATGCAATACCAATCAATGATCCTAAAGATTTATACTATGATTCTAAAGTACAAAGATGTTTAGAATTAATTAAATATGGCCCAGATGATTATAGGGTTTTCTCCAGAATGGATAAAGGAGTTTGGTTTAAATTAGTGGATAAAGAGGAATTTAAATTAGATGAAAAAGGTAACCAAATCCCACTATTAGATAAAGAAGGAAAAGAAGTATTTGATGAAGAAGGAGAAGCACTTTATGAAACAGAGATTAAACAAGTTCCAGAGATGTATGAGGAACCTAAAGGAGTAACTCAACCAGCAAGAGAAGGAATTAGATTTAACCGTTCATTTCAAAAGAGAATGGATGAATTAAGAAAGGAAAAACAAGGATGGTGGCAAGAACATGGCCTCCAAGTATTATCTGTTGGAGTTATAGTGATCTTTATGATCTTTATGACTTACAACCAACAGAACTATTTTAAGGCAGTAAAAGAATACACACAAACACAGGCAGAAGAAATGAGTAAAGCAACTGATGCCATAAACAAACCACATTGGGCAGAAGGCCTATTAGAATCAGTGCAAAGAAAAGAAAATGAGGCCAATACACCACTCACTTAGTATGAAGATAATTATTATTTTCTTCTTTCTTTTAGTAGTTGCACCTATAGTAAGTGCAGTTCCCCCATTTGAGGGTGCACAATCATCAGCAGGACTAACTAACCAATTAACTTTTGTCTACCCTAATTTTAGAACTTATGATAATAATTGCAACATAACTTTTGCCTTTGATGTTTTTGGACACAATTTAACTAAATTTTCCTCAGCAGATATTGATTGTATATATAAAGTATTTGATAATTGTGGAGATTTAGTAGTTTCATCTACTCTTACTTACAACACATCAAGAGGTTACTGGTTTTTTACTTTACCAGATACCACAGCAGAAGGAGTTTATAATTATGATGTTTACTGTAACCACACCCATGTTGGGGGAGCAGTTGATGGTGGTTTTATAGATGATGTATTTGAAATAGTTGATGGAGGAATACAATTAGTAGAAGAACCAAACTCATGGATTCCTTTTATAATAGGTTTAGGCATATTTGCTTTCGCAGCTTTATTAATTTCATTTAACATCAAAGAGAAACTCCTGGAAGGCCTTAAATCCTTTTTATTCTTATTAGGTTTAATTGATTCATTTTTAATCTTTGCAGTAATTTACTTATCAGTTATTAATCCACTTAATGTCACTATCTCTACACCATTAATATTAGGGTTTTTAATATCACATGGGTTAGCTCTGATAGCAATTATATGGATGTATGCTGCTTTCCTTGTGGAAAGAAGAATGATACTAATGGGGAGAGACAATGACTAACTCCAGGATGGCAAGACTTACCAAACCAGCATCAAGGAGATTAGAAGGACTTACAAAAATGACAGGGATTGCAAAAACAATCCTCATAGAAAAAGCATTAAAAAACTATATTCCATACAAAAATGATGAATAAAAAAGGAAACTTTGCAGATATACCAGAATACCTAAGGGGAGCTCTGCTATTTGGCTTTGCCCTAACCATAGTTATATTATTCCTATCTAACTTCAACACACAAATTCAAAGTATGGATAATGACACAATACCAGAAGCAGCTAAGAATGCCTCAGCAGCCATGAATGAGCATGTAGGCCCTAAATTTGATATATTAAGCCCATTTATGTTATTAACTTTCCTTATCATTAGTATTGTTGCAGCAAGGCTAATCCCTTCATCTCCCAAGTTTATTATAATAGCTCTAATAGCCATGATAGCATTAGGGTTTGTAGCCATGATTTTAGAAAATGTTTGGGATGCATGGGCAGATAATGCCACTGTAGCAGATGCTATAACTAAAATGAAGTTCACAAACTTTATAATGGATCATCTAACAGCAATAACAATTATTTACTGTATGCTTGTTGGAATAGCCCTTTTTACCAAGACGGAGCAAACCTTATGACAAAAAGACTAAAAATTTCAATAATATTTGCATTTCTCTTTCTTCTAATGATAAGTTCAGTTTCAGCAACAGCAACAGCACCAAATAATGCTGATTGTGTAGCATATTATAAATTAGAAGATTTAACAGATGCTACAGGAAACGGTTATACTTTAACTAATAATGGTGCAACAATTAGTTCAACTGGTATAATTAATGATTCTTATTTATTTGGGGGAGATGGAGATTATTTAGCTACATCATTAGATGAAACAGAACTTGGAGCATCTGATTATTCAATTAGTATGTGGGGTAGATTAAATAGTTTAGCTTCTGGCCAGTATTTCATAGCAGGTTCAGCAGGAAGTTATCACGATTCTCCTTCTTTTATGTATAGTCCAGCTGAATCAGCGTTTGGAGTCTCTGCAAGAGGGTCAAGCGATTCAATGTGGTGTTATAGTACTACAGAACCTGTTATAGATACTTGGTATCACTTAGTTTTAACTTTTGATGGAACAACACTTAAATTATATGTTGATGGTTCACTTGAAAACTCAGTAACGACTACAGGTCTCGGAACTGTTGAATATCCTGTTATGTCAATTGGAAAATATGGTACTGAATCCTTTGGATATCTTGATGGATATATAGATGAAGTAAGTGTTTTTGATACAACATTAACAGCAGATAATATAAATTATTTATGTGCGAGTGGAAGTCCAACATCAGCACAACAATATCCATTTCCAACACCAACACCAACAAACTATTTAACTTTAACAGCAAAAAATAATCAAACAAGTGTTGCTATAAATACCTATAATGTAACTATACAAGGTATAGATAATTTTTATAATAATTTAACTTTGCCTAATGATAAAATCCCTAGTGTAAGAAAT
>Ga0307928_10003018_pt1 | contig 12879 bp, 11 predicted proteins | sample AceLakmetagen232_FD_201815 | JGI IMG/M metagenome (GOLD analysis project Ga0307928, IMG submission 201815) | Saline water microbial communities from Ace Lake, Antarctica - #232 | ecosystem: Environmental > Aquatic > Non-marine Saline and Alkaline > Saline | place: Antarctica: Ace Lake... | reverse complement strand
TACCCTCGCTCAATCGTTGCAGCCAATTTTCTTCCATCGCTGCCCCGCTTAATTTAAAAAATAGACCCGGTTTTGATTGATTAATACTCAAACCAATAATAGTTACCATTGGTAATCAACTCAATTGTATCGAGTTGGTCTGTCCGCAACACTTGGGAATGTTCCATTTTCAAGACTTGTAAAACAGTTGCAGAAGGATGCCCGTATTGATTATTAATTCCGCAGCTCAACACGGAAAATTCGGGTTGTGAAATCCTGATAAATTGAGTGCTGGTGCTGGTATTAGCACCATGATGCCCTACTTTTAGAGACTCCACTTCCGTTATCAAGCCATCGTTAATTAGTGCCAGTTCCGTATCTATCGAAGCATCTCCCATAAGTAATAGTTCAAAATTACCATAAGTTAATAAAAGTACGATTGACTCGGCGTTAACATCCCCCTCGCTACTCTGCTGAGCTAAGGCTATTAGCCAATTCTCATCCGATAATAATGTTTCGGTTAAATTTTTTTGCTGACTCTTTGACAAAGAGTAGCTCTCACTAGGGGCTAAAAAAGAAATCATGCCACCAGGCGAAAAAATCAAATTAGAACCTCTAAAACCGGTTTTCATTTCCAACCCTTGCGACTGATGCTGTCTTAAACTTGAGATGACCTTTTCAAAGGTCTTGGTGTCCCCCAGATTAGCCAAATAAAATTGATCCGGCTCGTAGTTATTAATTACGTCAGGAAAGCCGCCGATGTGATCTTTATCCGGATGCGTTGCCAACATTACCTCAAGATGTCTGTCCCAAAAGGGTAAGTGTTGTTTCAGACAAGTCATCACTTTATCATCAGGGCCGGCATCAATTAGCATTTGCCAAAAGCCTTGAGTGAGCAAAATAGCATCCCCCTGGCCGACATCACAAAAAATTATATGTAAATTTTCATCCGGCCATTGATGCCCGATCTGGAATAATAGTAAACAAATAAAAATAATAGCTATTGAAAAAATTGTTTTAGGCATCATTTGAACTTAATTAATAAGCCTTGTTTAACTCGCTTCACTTGATGGTATCGCCACCACCAACCGACTATTGCCCAGATTAAATACCAACCAACTATAGACAGCGGTTGAACTTGAGGGACTGACCAAGTTAAGCCTTCGACTTGACCGGCAAAATCAGTTATTTTAAAAAAAAGTGATAAAAATGAGTTGATAAAAAATGAAGCCACCTCTGGGACAATAAGCCAACTTGTTAAATTTGTAATAAAACAAATCAAAAACCAAACCAGGGCCATGACTGTTAAAAAAGACACCAGGCTCCCCAAGAAGGTGTTGGCTACTAGGGTAAAAATATTTAACTCTTGCCAGTTTAGCCAGATTAAGGGCATCACTCCGATTTCAGCCGCTAAAGTTAAACTTGCTTCTTGAGCTAAATAGCTCCGGACTCGAGTTAACATTCTCTTGTTTTTATTTTTTTTCGACATGGGTCTGGCTAGACAGCTGTTTAGCCAAGGCTCAAGCCAAATAATGCTCCCGGTGGCGGCTACAGACAGCTGCAACGACAAACTATCCAAGTTGTCTCGGTCATGAATTATCAAGATCAAACCAGCAATTAATAATACATAGATACTCATTTGTGGACGGTGCCAAATTTTAGCACTAATTGTTGCCACCGCAAACATAAAATAAGCTCTCTGCATTGATAACCCCTGGTCAGTACACAAAAAAAAGATAAAACCGCTTAAAAGCAGCAAAATCGTCTTTAAATTAAAAGATAGATATTTGATTCGTTTAAAAAGTCGGGCTGTAGCACCCACAACCAAACTAATGTTAAAACCCGATGCCGATAGAATGTGAAGCATCCCCATAACTTCAAAGTTGTGACGCAAACTGCTACTCAATGGCGCTGATAACCCAAATAACAGCGAAGTTAGTAGTTTTGAGTTGTCCGCGCCTAAGTAAGCACTACTCACCTCACTTAGTTGTGCTTGTATCGTTAAAACACCTTGCTGAACTAGTGTCCCCCAATCTTTTAACGAACATTGGCTAATTAGAAACAAACTTGCTAATTGATCGATCATTGTTTTTTTTGCTATTTTTTTAATTAGCAGACGACGCCGGTCGACTGCTAAATTGTCGAGTTTTGTTAATTTTTTTTATCCTTATAACTTTTGATGAGCGTCTGTGGATATTTTCCATCGCTTTTAATTGCCAAAACAAAGTAGCAATTTCGCTTATTTCTCAAGGGTTTGTTTTTACTCATCAAATTAGCGTACAAATTGGCTCATCTTTGGTAATTTTTTATTTATTGCATTTTTTACACCAATATTAATCGATCAAAAATCTCTTATCTACTATTTTTTACTCGCTGCGTTAATTATTAGATATACATTTAAAAAGACGCGAAACGATCCATTCCTACTCATATAGATTGATTTGACCCAACCATAAATCGAAAGCACTCCATCAATTTGGCACAGACAGCCTTTTATGCTTTTACTGAGCTTGTCAAAAATAAGTATCTTATAGTTAGATCTTCTAATTATTTCTTATAAGCACAGATTGTCTCGCCATTTGGTCAAACTGGCTTCACCAATACCGTCAATATCCAACAACTCATCAATGTTTGTAAAAGGACGATTTTGAATGATATCAGTGGCTCGCTTCTCTCCGACCCCTGATAATTGCTGAAGCTCGTTATTACTGGCATGGTTTAACGAAATACAAGTTTTAGAAATGCTATCTTGGCCACTATCGTTTTGGTTATCTTTAGTCGATGATGAACTATCGCTGTCACTCTCCTCATCTAACACCGATGTCTGGACATAGTTATCGGAAGCACAATACTCGCTGATCAGTTCGTTTAATTCTGCTTCTTCTTTAAAAGGAATAAATATTTTTGCCTCATCGGTCACCTTAGTGGCTAAATTTAAATGTTGAGCCACAAATTCGAAATCTGCTTGTTTAGTTAAACCACCAGCTAACTCAATTACTTGACCGAGACGACTAGAGTAAGTCGTCCAATAAACACCAGGCTGCAGCACTGCTCCGGAAATTTCGACCTGAATCTGACCCAACCCAGACTGAGCTGAGCTGGTTGCCGGTAGCTCAGAATCAATCCCAGAATTCACTAATTCATCAACCGGATAAATACATTCAGGAATGGACGTTAGGGTGAGCAGAGCTTGACTGGACCAGGCAATAATCCCCAGGCCTAGAATAGCCAGACTCAGTGCTGCTAATTTTAACCACTGACTAAATAAACGACCAAAGAAATGATGACTAAACACAGTTTTAAACACAGACATGCCCCCAGCTTAAACAAAAAAACTGACAACAAGCGTAACAAATTAAAAATTGCTGGTTATAACTAGAGAAAAAGTTAGACAAACATCTCTACTCAGCTAGTGACGTCAACACCTCCTCGAAAAGATAAACTCGCTGCGCCTCTCCCTCTTTAAACAAAAAGGGCTTTAATCTTTTTAAATCATTGGCTCTGATGCCTTCTTTAGCTAATTTGGCCTGAGCCAACTCTGGTATCTTTTCTAATTGATTCCTTTTTAAAAAGGCCTTGTCTAATCTAGCTCCCTGGGCAAACAACCAAACACAATCGTAAACATCGCGCAGCATGGTTCTTCGTCGCTGAACATAGGCCGTTAATTTCTGACATAGCAGTTGATTAAGCTGATTGGTGATCACACGTTGCATTAAGCCATATTTATTGACCAACTTTACTTCAGTAGTTTGACCCTGCCAATAATTGGCATAATCAATTTTGATCATAAGCTTCTGTCTTGGATCGGTGGTTAGACCTAATGGCTTAAGTAAGTTAATGAATCTAAGTTCGTAATAATTTTTTGCACCTTTTTTAACTTCCTTAAACTCGACCTCAAGATTATCTTTGCTAAACTGACTCACTACTGCTCTAACTAAACTCTGAATCTTGATCCGGCTCAACCCCAAGTTATCAAAATCTAAATCTTCAGAAAAACGAGGTAGGTCTTGCAGCAATCGTAAACTAGTACCACCGACAAAACTAAGCTGTTGGCTATCTTTCAAAGCATACAGATGATAGATAAACTTGAGCTGTAAATATTCGCGCAAAATACCAAGTTTTTTATCTTGAGGTAAAGCCAATTGTTGAGAGAATTTTACAATTTGTTCAAAATGATCAATTAAATAATTCATGATTTATTGAGTAGTTAATAATTAACCGTCGGCATTACTAGCTAAGGGCAAGCTTGAACTCGATTTACCAATCGTCTTTAATTCACCACAACACTCAAACCTTAAAAAAATCTTAATTTTTCAGTAAATTTATTGCTGAAACCTTCATTCTAAGACAGCTTCTCCTGCAAATTGTTGCCACACTCGAACTACTCTCTGTGGATAAAACGACAAATAGCGATTTAATCTCACTAAATTTAACTCCCCCGCCCCACTCAAGCGCAGTTCATTCAAATCATCCACCAGACGCACATAAATGTAATCCAATAAAGCTTTTTCCGGGTAAGCCAAACGATGCATACCCAAGCTTGATCCGGTCCAGCCCAGTTGCCCAAGAGCGTGGGCTTTCACTGGTTGAGCTTCAACTAAATAAAAGCCAAAAAATAATGCCGGCTTAAGTTTCGCATAGCTAAACCGACCATAGTGATTCTCAAACTGCTTGGTGGTAATAGGATTAACCGCGGTTGTTTCAGCTGGTACCTCCGGAATCATGGCAAAAGCATGAAGGGCTGATTCTAAACTTACATAAGAAGGCTGATATAACAAATATGAAACTAAGAATTCCGGTAGTTCCACGCTGGCTAAAATGTACAAACCTCGTTTCAAACGCTTGATTTCTCCCTTTTGTTGAAAACGCTGCAGTTGAATGGCAATTTGTTGTCTACTCTCGTGCCTAAAAATTTTTTGCACATCAAAACTAGAAAAGTAGGGTAATTGCAAAGCTTGTTGTAATTCTTTAAGTGTCATTAATACTAAATATACAAAAAAGTATATTTATTGTCAACAGGCTCTAAACGACAATAGGCTACGACAGTCATATGTTGTTGAGTACCAAACTCACAATCTTGCCTAATACATAAATTTCTTTTTTAAGCGTCATCGCTTCCCCGTCGTCATTCAACAACCATTTGGCCACACTATCAAGCGCTTTAGCTTGCGTCAGGACCACCTCTTGAGTTAAGTTCTCCAGCTCATCAGCCGACAACGCCAACTCACCACGAATTTTGCCATTAACCTGAACCGGAATAGTCACGGTTTCAGCTTGAGCTAGCTCCGGGTTATACTCAGGCCAAACCTGCTGGTGGACGCTATACTCTTCACCTAATAAAGACCACAATTCCTCAGCCATAAAAGGAGCCAGTGGAGCTAGTAAGCGCACTAGTTTAGATAAATCTTGACGAGTCAAGAGAGCCTTATCTGACGAACCGACCAACTTGGCACTCTGCCACTCATTACCCAATTCCATCATCATGGCGATAGCGGTATTAAACTTCAAAGCCGGAATATCTTTTTTAATCTTTCTTATCGTCACATGCAGTTTGCGCTCTAATTTAACCTCGCTCTGCTCCGGTTCTGACAAACTTAAGGCTTCAACCATCAAATTGTACAATTTGTTCAAAAATCTATAAACTCCTTGCACGGCTCGGTCATCCCAAGGTTTATCAGTTTCCAATGGCCCCATAAACATTTCATACACTCGGAGGGTATCAGCTCCATATTGCTCGACGATACCGTCGGGACTGATAACATTGCCTTTACTCTTACTCATCTTGCGATGATCAGGACCCAAGATCATCCCCTGGTGGCGCATCTTGGCAAACGGCTCGCCACTGGGCAAATCTAGATAACTCTCGTCTCTCAAAAACTTGGTGAAAAAACGTGAATACAGCAAATGCAAAACAATGTGTTCAGGACCAATCAAATAAAAATTAACTGGCAACCAATTTTTTAACCGTGCTTTGTGAGCAAATTCATCTGGGTTGCGCGCATCTAAATAGCGGAAATAGTACCAAGAAGAGTCAACAAAGGTATCCATGGTATCAAACTCCGGCATCCAGCCGACTCCAGCTTGATCCCAGCCTTTTTGCGAGATTAACTCGGCGTATTCCTGAGCAGCATAAGCCTGGGTCCGAGACAAAAACTCTTTAGAAGAGCTCAATGGCGACTCGCCGGTAGGATTAAAGTCAACATCAGTCGGTAACAACCATGGCAAATCCTTGTCCTTAATTGGATGAGGCTGACCAGTTGGATCATAAATAATTGGAATTGGGGCTCCCCAATAACGCTGGCGGGAAATTAACCAGTCACGCAACTTATAGTTCACCGTTGCTCGCATGACTTCATCAAAATCTGCTAACAGCTGAACTTGACCCGCTTCAGAAGTTAGTCCGTTATAGCTACCACCACCTACCGCTGCAGCATCGGAGTTAATCATGACGCCATATTCAGGCGTACACTCAGCTGGATTTTTTTCGTTAAAAGCTCTGGCCTTGGCTTCATCAGCCGGTTTAATCACCGGCACAATCTTTAAACCATGCTTCTGGGCAAACTCCCAGTCACGCTTGTCATGGGCCGGCACCCCCATCACCACCCCGGTGCCAACCCCAGCCAATACATAATCAGCCACCATTAAGGTGACCGACTCACCATTAACCGGATTAATGGCTTGCAAACCGGTTTTAACCCCGGTCTTGTCTCTCTCTCCAATTTGACGTTCGGCTTCAGTCTTATGAAAAGCTTGCTTAAGGTACTGTTCAACCGTCTCTTTTAACTCTCCGGGCACGTGTTCAATCAACTTAAACTCTTTAAATTTTTCCGGAGAAATCACGACAAAACTAATGCCAAAAACCGTATCCACCCGAGTGGTGAAACAACTAACGGTCTGGCCAAGTTTGTTCCCCTCGGCATCAGCTAACTCCAAATCAATCTCCGCTCCTTCACTCCGACCAATCCAATTAATTTGATGCTGCTTGGTAGCCTTGGGCCAATCAAGTTTCTCTAAACCTTCAATCAACTCATCTTTATAATCGGTAATTCGGTAATACCATTGCTCTAAATCTTTTTGCACCACCGGGGTTTCACAACGCTCACATAAACCATCAACTACCTGCTCGTTAGCCAAAACTGTTTGGCAAGATGGGCACCAATTAACCATGCCTGGTTTTTTATAAGCTAAGCCTTTAGCGAAAAATTTAGTAAACAGCCATTGCGTCCATCGATAGTACTCCGGATGACAGGTGGACAGCTCGTTAGCCCAATCATAGCTAATGCCTAAACGCTTTATTTGTCGACTAAAAGTCTTAATCGCCTGTTTAGTAGTTTTCTCCGGATGTACTCCAGTTTTAATAGCATAATTTTCCGCTGGTAAACCAAAGGCGTCCCAGCCTACCGGAAAAAAAACATCTTTACCCTGCATGCGATAGTAGCGAGCCATAATATCTAAAGCCGCTGATGATTCCACATGCCCCACATGCAACCCGGAGCCAGAGGGATAAGCAAAGGCAAACAGCAAGTACATAGGGTCAATCTTTTTCCCCTCTTTAACCGCCTGTTGCATTCGATTAATCGTATCTTGAAAAAGTTGATCCTGCTCCCACTTGGCTTGCCACTTGGGCTCTACCCGTTGGTGGTTATAATTTGGATTCGATTGAACAGTCTTAGCGTTATTTTTTTGCATAGTCTTAGCTTATTCTACACTTGATAGTCTTGGTGTAAAAGGCGAGATCCGCCATGATTAAGAATATAGCAACATTTATTATCTGGAGTATTTTTTTAATAATTTTTTACACTCCCGCGATAACTGGGAAACCTTTTAAGCTTCCAACCGGAGCAAACGCATAAACTTTTTTAATCATAAAATTCTGCTTGAGTTTTTTTGCCGCTTGATTAAAGGTTGCTCCAGAACCAACAGCATCATCAATCAATAAAATTCGCTGGCAGTTTTCTATAAATTCTTGATTAATCATAATAGTCTGCCGAGCATTGATTACTCTTTCATTAAGTTTTCTCAAACTTTTTTGAGGAACAATAATTTCCCCCTGATAAACTTTGACTAGTTTAATTTTTGGTAAAAACAAGTCAAGCTCTAATTCCAATTCTTTCAAAAATTGAATTTTTCTAGGTAAAGAAGGCGGAATAAAGGCCACTGCCTGAATGTCATACCTTTTAATTAACTTTAAAATTTGACTTTTAATTAATTGGGCAATTTGTTTAACTAAAACCTTATTTTGACTTTGCTTGGCATGCAGAACCAAAAGACCAAGCTTAGTTTTTCCGAATTGAGGCAAGCTGTAAAAATCCTGATAAAACAGCTTATTGACATAAACTTTAGAAAAAGTTTGTTTAATTTTTTTGGTGGCATCGATTAAATTCTTATCCGGCAAATATTGTTGTCTGATTCGACAATATTCTTTAGCCAAAACTTCCAAGCCGTTATTTTGAGAACTGTTTATGAACCATTGATAAAATCCAGCTGTCCCCATTAATAGTTCCCCCTGAGGAGACAAATACGCATAATGTTGATCAATAATTTTCTTTGAATTTTCAGAAAATCTAATCGGGCGAGAATCTGTAACTTTTTGTTTAAGCAAGTAAAAAACAACCGGTGATTTCCCAGCCTTGACAATTAAACCCTTATTAAGCAATTTATTTAGCTGACGATGCAAAGCAGCGCCAGTAATTTGAAGGTGCCTGATCAACTGAACCGGTCTGGCCTGACCATTTTTTTGGAGATAGGCCAATATTTTTTTATCGGTGTTAGTTTTCATAGTATATAGTATAGTGTATACTATATATCATAACAATGGCCAATTTCAGGCAGACCTACCTACCGGCAGGCAGGTTAGAACTCATTTTTTTCTAAAATCAACTAGTTAATAATCAAACCAAGATTAACAACTTTCCTCACTCACGCCATAGGCATTGGGACCGATCCCGACTCCTTCTCTAATTGAGCCGCCTCCAAAGCCTGAATAATAAAATCTTCTAGACTCATCTTACCTTTTGAATAGACCTGCGTATTGAACCTAATCCCTAATTCAGTCGCTTTTTCAACTGAATCAATCTTCAGAGCTAATAATGTCCGTCCAGCTTTCGCTAAAGACACATGGCCCGAACTTCTTGGTCGATAGAACAAACATTTTTTTCTAAGCTCCTCAATCGCCAGTTGAAGATCTTGTGTGGGAGGTACTAATTCTATCGATGCCATTTGATGATCCTGAGTGCCGGGCACACCGTTTTCTAAAGATGCCATTTGATGCCTTTCGAGTAATTTCCTCATTTTAGTCACACCATTGGCGATTGGTCAATGACCGGCTAGTCAATAAGAAAAATCAAACAGCCGGCTATAAAAAACAAGCTCTTTTAAAAAACCAGCTCGATCTTTTTTCTTGACGCTTTTCCCTTTATACTAAAGCTATGTCTGCCCAGGCCACTTCATCATCAGCCACAACTACCACCGCACCAACTGAATCTAAATCAACAGAGTTTCGTCACACCCTGGCTCAAACATTGGCTCTGTCAGCTTCAATTGTGGTGGCTTACATCTGGCTTAGTTTTCCTACATTTGCTCTCTACTCACTCCAGGCCTTTGCTGGCTGTGTCCTGCTCTACTTCATTCTTAAAAAATTAAATCAAGCCGCTATTTGGGAGCTACTGCCCGCTACCGCTGTGGATGAAATGACCTTAGTCACTTTTGCTTTCTTAATCTTAATTGGTAATACCGGCGGCACGGTTTCATACTTTTTCGCTTTAATCTTTATCTATTTATTTTTTGTGTCGATGACCATGCGCTTCTGGACATCAATTATCATCACCCTAGAGACATTGCTGTTTTTTTATGCGCTCGCACCCAACCTCTCTAGCAGCTTAAATCTTTCTCATTTAATTAGCATCCCAGTGGTCATGACTTTTTTCTTATTTGCCAAGTATCAATATGACGAATCCAAACAAAAAGAAACTCTAATTAAGCTAGATTCTGACGAAATAAATTTATATCAAAAATATGTTAGTCAACAAACTTCTCAACTAGTTGCCAATGAGCAAACCAAGCAAGGTATCATTCAATTTTTTTCAAGTTTTCTGTTTGATTTTATGGAAAAAAAGCTAGATTTATTATTAGAAATGATTGATTTTCCACAGAATCGAAACTCAATCAAAGGTCAATTAACTCTCATGAGGTTAGAAATAGAAAAAATAAAAACACAACTAGCTCAATCGATCCCTCCCGACGCTCCCACACCAGCCGCACCAGCCATGCCGGCTGACAATCAAAACCCAGCTGACGATTTAATTTCAACCGATCAACCTAGCGACCAAAACGTTCAACATGAATAAAACTAAACTCACCCGCATCAGCCTGATTGTTTTAGTGAGCTTATTTTTTTTTGCGCAGTTAGTGGCACCAAGCCTATCCAGTGCTGATCGACTAACTTCTAATAATTATGTTATCCAGTTTGGCAACTTTAACACCGGCAGTGGCAAGCGAGAAGGCACGGAGTACATTCTGTCCTACACTCTTGGCCAAGGAGCTGCCGGTCCGTATGGAGCTTTTAACGGTAATCCGGACAATTTTAATTATTTTATTGGCGGTGGATTTCAATACATTTATCCATTTACCAAATTTGAATTTATTATTTCTGACATCGATCTTGATCTCGGAGTCCTTTACCCGGGCAATCATGCCACTGTCACCAACACGCTGACCATCAGTACCCGCGGTGCCGGCGGTTACACTATTTATGCTTATGAAGTCTACCCTTTGATGCATCGTGGCGGCACTGATCAAATCGATGATACCCTTTGTGACGGCGGCTATACTTGTAGTGAAAGCGAGGCGAAGCCATGGATTGATGAAGATATTGGCGGTTTTGGTTTTAATGCTCAAGGTGATACGGTGATGAGTGACTTTACCAGTGTTGATGTCGACTGTAGTGCTGATAATGTTTGTTTTAGACAGTTTGCTGATGTTAGCGGGAGTGAGACTATGCAAAAAGTGATGGAGTCTAGCGCCCTTGCCAGTGGCGATACTGGTTTAATCACTTATAAAGCTGGCCTGAGTGGCGATGAGTCTGCCGGTAATTATGAAACTGCCATTGTTTACATAGCAGTCCCAGGCTATTAGCTATTGCTCGTTTCTCCCGCCCCGCCAAGGCGGGGACGGGACAAGGCTTGGGTACAATTACTTTTTAAGTCAAACTAATAAGGAATCAATGAAGTTTAAAATAAACAGCCTAACTATAACTACTCTACTCAAATTTTCTGCAGTTTTTTTATTGATTATTCAAATTGTACATTTAATACGACCATCTTTAATTCAAGCCCAAATCACTGATCCCACTGACGAACTTCCGCTGGCCGATCTTTCACTCTCCATTGATCCCCCGGTCACCTATCTTCATGTTAAGCCATCAGAAGTGATTACGCATACTGTCATGGTCACTAACACTGGCAGCAAAACTTTGACTGTCACTGTCAATGTCACCGACTTTAAACCGGATGGCATCACCGGCCAACCTATTTTACAGCCTGGACAAGTGTTTAATAAAGAAGCCAATCCCGATCTCTCCTTTGGCGAACCTTTTACTATAGCGCCTAACGAAAATCACAGTGTAACTTTGCAATTTGATGTAGCTCAATTAGCTAACCAAAAAGAATACCCTTTAGCTATTTTGTTTAATGCTCGTTCAATTGACGACGAGGGTAGTAAGAATAGCAGCGGTGCTCAAGTAGCAGGCACGATCACCAGCAATTTAATTTTATTTATTAGCGATAGTGATGAGAATCAGGGTCGTTTGGCAATTAATCGATTAACTATCCCAAAAATCATTGACAGCTTTGGCGGCATCCATTTTTCTATCTTAGCCGAGAATAATGGGGCTAATGCCACTCCAATTAATGGCCAAGTCACCATTAAAAATATTTTTCTTCAAAAAATAAATGAATACCTTTTCTACCCCGATTACATCTTAGCTAGCAGCACTCGCCTCGTGCGCGGGACTGAATTAAGCGAAGATATCATTAATAGCGAAGGCAAACTGGATCCAGAAAAAATAGAGGTGCTAACCACCAATTTTGTTTATAAAGCGCCCTTTATGTTTGGCATGTATACAGTCGACGTCGAAGTGGGGCAACATCAGCGCACCACCTCTGTCATTGCCATCCCCTTTTCTTTGCTGATTTTAGTTGGAGTAGGCGGTCTTATTTATGTCGGCTATAACAAAATTAAGCGGGAGTTGTAAGTTGTCGCTGCAAACCGTGATTTCGCGCTACGACAATAAGTATAAAAAAAACAAAAACCATCAATAAAAAAAGTAAGCTTGCTTGCTTTTTGCTCTTGTTTTCGTTAGTTACTGATGCTAATAATATTATAGATAATAACTTGATTAATTTTGATTCAATTAATCAAAGTTAGTCATAATAAATCATAATAAACCACAATGACTGCAATAAAGCCGATCTACCTTCGTTTATTAATAATCTCTGTTCTAATTTTAGCTGGAGTTTGGGCCAGCAAGCTGGATTTAAACCAAGCTAGAGCCGGAACTTTAACTGATGTTAGCGCTACCATGGATAACTCTCGTTTTTCTTATCGAGGTGAGGTCAATGGCGACTTTGGTGCTTCTAATATCATTGATATTATTGTTGACTCAGCTTTAGTTGACTATGTTGACAGCAGTGATCAAGATACCGACATTATTAAAGTAGGTGATGTATTAAATTTTGGCACCGAAGCTTCACCAACCAATCGCACCATCGAAGAAATCACTGACGGCGACACTATTAGGGTTGATGCCAGCGTGACCGCCAATGATGACTTTTTTCTTTCTGAAAGAGATGATCTAACGATTGTTTTTACCACTAACTCCTATGTTGACGGGGATAATGAAGA